>Ga0209515_10006037_pt1 | contig 15307 bp, 21 predicted proteins | sample Subgroupgradi54m_FD_187454 | JGI IMG/M metagenome (GOLD analysis project Ga0209515, IMG submission 187454) | Subsurface groundwater microbial communities from S. Glens Falls, New York, USA - GMW60B uncontaminated upgradient, 5.4 m (SPAdes)... ...
GAAACCGTTCGGGTTTCAACTCAAAACTTGAATAATACGGATACGTTTCTTAAAACTGGGAAAAGAGCTCTTGAAGAAGCGATAGAGCAAGCGAAGGTTGGGAATAGGATTGGAAATATCTCAAAAACTATTCAAGACATTGTGGAGGGAAGTGGATATTCAATGGTAAGAAGTCTTATTGGGCATGGTGTGGGTAGAGAGCTTCATGAAGAACCAGAAGTTCCAGGGTTTTTAAATGGAAGTATGTCTAAAACTCCTTTGCTTTCCGAAGGAATGACAATTGCTATTGAGGTTATCTATAATCTTGGTAAAGCAGATGTGATATATGGGAATAAAGACGGATGGACTATTAAAACAAAAGATGGAAGCTTATCAGGGGTTTTTGAAAGGTCAGTGGCAATTACAAAAGAAGGTCCGTTAATTTTAACAAAATAGTTGCTCTTTATAGGATAGTTTGGTATAATTAGATTCGATTAAAATGGCTCGGGTACAAATTTTTTCTTGGAAAAAATTATACCCTTCGCCTTGTTTTTATTTAAGTTATGGTTCATCAAGGGTCATTTGAAGTAGATGGTGTTGTAAAAGAATCCTTGCCTAATACATTGTTTAGGGTAGAAGCTAAGGATGCAGCTCGCAATCTAGATGGAGTTATCTTATGTCATTTATCTGGTAAAATGCGTATGAATTTTATTAAGATCTTGCCAGGAGATAGGGTAAGAATCGAAATGACACCTTACGACAAAGAAAAAGGAAGAATTGTTTATAGATACAAATGAAAGTACAAGCCAGTATTCAACCAAGATGCACTAAATGTAAAGTTATTAAAAGACGAGGAGTCTTAAGAGTTGTTTGTGAAAATCCAAGACACAAACAAAGACAAGGTTAAAAATTTATGAGACTTGCGGGAATTAATGTACCAGATGAAAAAAGAGTAGACATAGGACTTACCTATCTTTATGGAATTGGAAGAAGTAATGTTAAGAAAGTCTTAGAAAAAGCACAAGTAGATGGTTCGAAGCGAATAAAATCACTCTCTGATGATGAGCAAAAGAGAATACAAAAAGTACTTGAGGAATATAAGATAGAAGGAGATCTTAGGGCAGAACTTATAGGTAATATTAAGAGACTTAAAGAGATAGGTTCTTACAGGGGTATTCGACATAGCAAGAATTTACCATCCAGAGGACAAAGAACAAGATCTAATGCCAGGACCAAAAGAGGAAAAAGAGTAACAATTGGAGCGATTAAAAAAGAGGTAGCGCAGAAAATGGGATTAATAGAGAAAGAACCAGTAAAAGAAAGAGCTAAATAATTATGGCAGATAAAAAAGATACAACAGTAGAAAAACCTAGTCCTGTAAAGCAGGAGGTCGCTAAGCGGGATGAGAAGAGATCTAGCTCTGCTAGAAAAAAAACAAATTTAAAAGTTTCTTCACACGGTAAAATATACATCACAGCAACATTTAATAATACCTTGGTTACTATTACAAATGAAAAGGGAGACACTGTTTCATGGAGTACAGCCGGAGCCAGGGGTTTTAAAGGAACAAGAAAATCGACCCCTTATGCTGCTTCCTTAGCAGTTGAAGACGCAGCCAGAAAAGCAATGGAAAAGGGCATGAAAACAGTTGACGTATTTGTTAGAGGACCAGGATCTGGTCGAGATTCAGCACTTCGAGGAATAAAAACTGCAGGATTATCTATAGCTTTAATAGCAGATATTACGCCTATTCCTCATAATGGACCTAGGGCGAGAAAGAAAAGAAGGGTTTAATCTATGGGACGATATACTGGACCAAAACACAAATTAGCAAGACGAGAAGGAGTTAATGTTTTAGACAAAACTTCTGCGACACTTCAGAGAAGATTAAATACACCTCCTGGGGTTCATGGCGCAAAAAGAAAAAGACAGCTCTCAGAGTACGGTGTACAACTTCGCGAAAAACAAAAATTAAAAGCAGTCTACGGACTTTACGAAAGACAACTTAAAAAATTGGTTGGTATTGTTCAGAAAAGAAAAGGAGAGACAGGAGAAATGCTAATCTCTTTACTAGAAACGCGTCTTGACAACATTGTATATAGGCTCGGTTTTGCAAAAAGCAGGTATCAGTCTAGGCAATTTGTTACTCATGGTCATATTCTGGTAAATGAAAAAAAGGTTAAAATACCTTCCTTTCAGGTAAGAACAGATGACGTTATTAGTGTTTCCATGAAGATGCAAAAGAATACTTTTGTTGAAGAGTCTTTAGGAGAGAAAAAAGAGACTCTAGCTTTTCTGGAAAGAAAAGGAATAGTTGGAAAGCTTGTCCGCATGCCAAAAAGGGACGATTTAGAGGTTCTCTTTAATGTTCAGCTCATTATTGAATATTATTCCAGATAGTGCTACAATACGGAGATTGATTATGAAAGACCTGACATTTACAGTTAAAGAAGAAAATGTAACTAACGATTACGGAGAATTCGTTATAGAACCTTTAGAACCTGGTTTTGGTCATACCATTGGTAATGCATTAAGAAGAGTTCTTCTTACTTCTATTCCTGGGGCTGCAATAACAGAAGTTAAGATCTCCGGTGTAAAACATAAATTTTCTGCAATGTCAGGCGTAAAGGAAAATGTTTTAGATTTAATACTTAATATTAAAAAAATCAACATAAGACTTCTGGATTCAAAACAAAGCGCTACTATTAAGCTTTCTGTAAAAGGACAAAAAGAAGTAACTACAGCTGATCTTGAGTTATCAGAAAATGTCGAGATTGCAGACCCAAGCCAATATTTGTGTTCTTTGTCAGACAAGAAATCCAAACTTGAAATGGAATTGACTGTAGAAAAAGGATATGGATATTCATTAGCAGAAGAAAAGAAAACAAGCACATTAGGTGTTATTCCAACCGATGCAATCTATACTCCAGTGAGACGAGTTAACTACGAAGTTTCAGCTACCCGCGTAGGAAGACAAACTAATTTAGATAAATTAACTCTTCAAATTTGGACTAACGGTACAATAAAACCAAGAGAAACTTTAGATGAAGCAGCAAAAATTTTATCTTCTTATTTTTTTCAAGTCTATGAACCTAAATCATCTGTTCCTACAGAAGGAGTAGTTATTAGCTCTTCTGTTTCTGACGATGTTTTAAAGCTTACCATTGATGAGCTAGATTTGCCAACAAGAATCTACAATAGCTTAAGAAATGGTGGAATAGAAACACTTGGACAGCTTTTAGGTACTCCTAAAAAAGATTTAATTAAAATGAGAAATATGGGTAACAAGTCAATTAGTATTATTGAAGAAAAGCTTCGAGAAAAAGGAATTTCTTTAACTGTATAAGATTCAGGGAAATCTCAATTCTTAAATCTCAAATGTCAAATTTACATCTGTAAATCTCAAAACTTTAAAGATTTTAGATTTGCATTGTAGTTTTGAGATTTGCGCTTTGAGGTTTGAGATTTTTTATTATGAGAAAGAATGTATTCGGTAGACATTTAAAACGAGATAAGAATGAAAGGAAAGCTTTATTTAAAGGCTTAATGTCTGCGTTTATTTTATATGGAAAACTAAAAACAACCGAAAGTAAGGCAAAAGCAATTAAAGGACAACTAGATAAGCTTATTAATAAAGCAAGAAAAGATAAAGGAAAAGCAGAATTAGATTTATTCCTTTCCTCTAAAGCTATACAGAAATTAAAAGAGGAGATTCTTCCTCAGTTAAATTCAAGAACTTCAGGATACGCAAGATCGGTAAGAATGGGTAATAGGTTTTCTGATAATGCAGAAGTTATGTTAATGCAATGGACAGACTATAAAGAAATTCAAAATTCAAAATTAAAAATTAAAAATGTAGAAGATAAGGATAAAGTATCAGAGAAAGTTGAGAAACCAAAAAGAGTAACTCGAAAAATAAAATCAACTGTTGAAAAATAATATGAATACAGATACAAAATCAACTAAAGAATCAGAAATAAAAAGAGATTGGCACTTAATTGACATTAAAGGAAAAATTTTAGGGAGACAAGCAACTAACATTGCTAAATTATTGATGGGAAAATCAAAACCTTATTTTGTCAGAAATCTTGATTGTGGAGATTATGTTGTAGTAATAAATGCAAAAGAGGTTCTTTTAACAGGTAATAAAGAAAAACTTAAAAAGTATTATAATTATTCAGGTTACCCAGGAGGATTAAGAGTAGAAACTTTGGGCGACTTGAGACAAAGAAGACCAGAAGAAATTATTTATCGTGGTGTAAAGGGAATGCTACCTCAAAATAGATTAAGAGAAAGAATGTTAAGAAGACTTTTTGTTTTTTCTGAAGAAGAGCATTCGTATGGTGATAAGTTCAAGGTTGAGAGTTCAAAGGTCAAAAATACATAAAGATTATGGCAGTTAAAAAACAAGAAAACATAGTTGAGAAAAAAGATTCTAAAAAAGAATATATCTTTGCGGTTGGTAGAAGAAGAGCTGCTATTGCAAGAGTAAGATTATATGCAAAAGCAGAATCAGTGGCTTGGGCTGACCAAACAGTAAAATTAGGCGAGATTTTTGTTAACGGAAAAAAGATAGAGGAGTATTTTAGTGGAGATGTAACAAAAGTAAAATATTTAAAGCCTTTTGAAATCACCAATACGCTTAATAAATTCATAACTACTATTGTAGTTGAAGGTGGAGGAAAAAATGGTCAACTAGACGCTGCTGTTTTAGGTATTTCACGGGCTTTATCAACACACGACAAAGAATTTCGTCCTAAGCTTAAAGTAAAAGGCTTGTTAACTCGGGATAGCAGAGCAAGAGAAAGACGAAAAGTCGGCACCGGCGGAAAAGCACGAAGAACCAAGCAGTCCCCAAAGAGATAAGCCTCAACAATAATAAGCAATATATATTTATTGTGTTAAATAAAATCGTCTGAGGACCATTACCCAATAATTAGATAACTTTACTCTTCAAGATGTATAATATTTGAACAATGAATGATTATGATAAAAGATATAAAGAAAACAAAAAAATGATTGAAGAGTATAAGGTTAGATTTTTGACTCAAACCAATTTCCCTCCCTTTAAAAAACAGAGCCAAGATCCGGATAATAAACTTGCCCCTTTTAAGCACACTGCGCATTTAATCTTTATAAGAACAAAGTTTCTATTTTTGGGATTACTAAATGAGATGGAGACGAAAAATGCTTTTGCTGCATTTGCAATTCTCAAGACATATTGGGAGACGGTTGCAATGATGGGGTATTTTATACTGAGCGCTCAATCGCTTTTGCAACTGGGTAGAGTAGATGATCTAAATGACCTTTCTCGTAAATTAGCAATGGGAGGTAAAAAATTTCCAACAAAAAAAATGTTAGAAGACAAAGGGCTTCCTCTGGAGGATTACATTCTTCCGAATGTTTTGACGATGATAGATAAGATAGATAAAGATTGGAATAAGAGATTTAAGGAAGGTGGATTAAAACCAATATCAATGTTTAGAGAAGAATATGATGAATTCATAGCAGAAGCAGGACATCCAACATATATGGGATTATACACAGGAGGAAGATGGTTGGCTGATGGTTCTTTACTTCCAGATCTAAATAAGTCTTGGAGTTCTGAAGACGAAAGTGGAATAGATAATTATTGCTCGCTAGCATCAACTATTTTCTTTGACTACTGGAATAAATTTCTGAATTTAACAAAATAATAAGGGAAAATTAGGGACGGTCTTAAGATATTCTGCAGGAATAAGCCAAAATTAATAATTCAGAAATGCTTTCATAACTCTTATCGCTTTCTTATGTTCGTAAATAGCAGTTAAGTGACCAAATCCCGAGAATGTATACACTTTTGCATTAGGATAGATCTTTTTAAATTCTCCATCGTCCTGCATAAGTGGGTCATTGTCGGTTCTGAGAATAAGGACATTACCTTTCCAATCTTTGAAAGTTTCTGAATTGAATTTTTCATTGTTATGAAAATCAAAGTGCAATCCTATCCAGGTATAAAGCAATGTCTTTGTTAAATACTTCTCGTAAAACTTTCTCGATAGTAACTTCATTAAATTATTACTTTCATTATTTTCCATTACCGATCTATTGAAATCCTTAGTTACTTTTTTAGATATTCCTTGGATTCTTCCTGCCCAATTTTTGGCAATAAATTTAATCATAAAAGAAGGAGTAATAGGTAAAATGATATTAAGTAATTTTAAATATCTAATAATCTTTTTTTGGTAAGTGGGTGATGTAGGAGCACATCCATGAGAAATTATAAGAGATAAAACGGTTTTTTTGTGTCTTTTGGTATAAGACTGTGCTAGTAATGCTCCAATTGACAGACCATACACAATAAGCTTATCAGCTTTTTCTAGTTTTAGAATTTCATCTATTTCTTGACAGAACTCTTCAATTGAATAAACATTGTAAATGTTAGGAATGATGACTTTATATTTATCAGAGAATTCATCTATCATTTGATATTGGCTTTGTGCGTATTGACCACCTCCAGGAAATACCAGTAAAGTAATCTTTCCTGATCCTCTAGTCAGGTATTCCCAGTTCTTGTTGTTAAATTTAATGTATTTGAGAGGATACTTCTTATTAAGTTCCTCAAAGTTAGTCATATTAAAACCTTTAGATTGGAAATTTTCCCTTCGGCGGGGTCAGAGCTTTTCTCAATCTCAAAGGGTCGAAGACTTTGAGCTTGTCGAAAAGTCGGGGAGCGGAGAATTGAACTCCGTCCACACGGACCCCATCCGCGCATTCTACCGGTAAACTACTCCCCGTGACCTAATTATAAATGTTCAATTATGAATTACAAATTAGAAACTGATTTTGTTTTAATTGTCGTTTGTATTTTTCCAATAATTCTTACTATCTCTTCACAATCATTCAATAGTGAACTAGATTCATTCGTTGTTATAATATCTGTATCTCTTAAGAGTTTTAGCCAATATTGTGTTTCTCTGGCTTCTTTATAAGCAACAGACAATTTGGATACGAAGTCTTTTCTAGATTGTCCACCAATTGCTTCTTCGACATTTGCTCCTATTGATGTTCCACTTCTTAATACTTGCTTTGCTAAGATATATTCATTTTTATTTTTAGTTAAGTGTCTATATAGATTTATTATTCTAATAGCAAAACTATAACTTTTTTGTTGAGTAATATTTTCTTTCATTCAATTTATAACTCGTAATTCACAATTCGTAATTCTTTAAATTGACTCCTTGCATTTTAACATAAATCTGTTATATTGAGAACGAAATGGCGAGAACGGCAGGATCTTCACAAAAAACAACACTCCCTAATGGTCCGACTCAGGCTTCTCAAAAACTTGACGCAGTAAGACTTGCAATGGATCAAATCGAAAAACAATACGGCAGGGGTTCGATAATGCGTTTTGGAGAAGCAGGACAAAAGTTGGATATCTCGGTTATCTCAACGGGCTGCCTCCCTTTAGATTTAGCACTAGGGGTAGGAGGTGTGCCAAGAGGAAGAATTATAGAAGTTTTTGGTCCGGAGGCATCTGGTAAAACCACTCTTTGTTTATCAATAATTGCTCAGGCGCAGAAACACGGTGGTATTGCAGCTTTTATTGACGCAGAACATGCCCTTGACCCTTTGTGGGCAGAGACAATTGGAATAAAGCTTGACGAACTTTTAATTTCCCAGCCAGATACAGGAGAGCAGGCTTTAGAAATAGCAGAAAGTTTAATTAGAAGTGGTGGAATCGATGTATTAGTTATAGACTCAGTTGCAGCACTTGTTCCTCGAGCCGAGATAGAAGGAGAAATGGGAGATTCGATGATGGGACTCCAAGCTCGTCTTATGTCACAAGCTCTTCGAAAATTAACCGGAGTTATCTCTAAATCCAAAACAGTTGCTATTTTTACTAATCAACTGCGTCAAAAAATTGGTGTGATGTTTGGAAATCCAGAAACTACAACCGGTGGTTTAGCATTAAAGTTTTACTCATCTGTAAGAATGGATGTTAGAAAAATAGAAACGATTAAAGATGGAGATAAAGCAATTGGATCGAGACACAGAGTAAAGATTGTAAAAAATAAAGTGTCTTCTCCATTTAGAATTGCAGAATTTGATGTGATGGGAGATACGGGTATCTCTAGAGAAGGTGGAATTTTAGATGTTGGAGTCGAAATGAATATTATTCAAAAGTCAGGCGCTTTTTTCCGTTTTGAAGAGCTAATGCTTGGGCAAGGGAAACAAGCAGTTATTGCGTTTCTAAAAGAAAAACCAGAAATAGCCAAAAAAATTGTTGCAGAAATTATGAACCGCAGTAAAACATCTGGCACGCCTGTTAAAGTAGGGATTGAAGAAAAAGAAAAAGCCGCATAAATTTTTAATGGATCAGTTTGAAAAATTCTACAACAGCGCTCTTCGTTTTTTGTCCTATCGTCCAAGATCTGAAAAAGAAATAAGGGATAAGTTAACAAGCAAAAAAGCAGATGTTAAGATAATCGAACTGATTCTTAATAAATTAAAAGAGAAAAATTTCTTAAATGATAGTGAGTTCGCAAAATGGTGGATTGGTTCACGTTTGCGCTTCAGGCCTCGATCGATCTCTCTAATCAAAAGAGAGTTGCTTCAGAAAGGGATTGATAGGGAGACTATTGATGCGCAAATTTTCAATTTAAATCCGTCAGCTGACGGATCAATTTCAAATGAATTAGAAAATGCAAAGAAATTAGTAGAAAAAAAGATAAGTAGATATAAAGATCTTTCAAGACAAGAATTATATCAAAAACTAGGTTCTTTTCTTGCTCGGCGCGGTTTTGATTTTGACACAATAAAGCAAGTTATTGACGAGGTAGTTAGTAAAGGAGTATAATAACAAAAGTAGACATGAGGAAGTTTACCTTTTACAAAAAACACTCTATAAACGCTTAAAAAGCGTTTCTTCCTTGTTGTCCACCTTAAAATTATGACATCAACAAACCAAGATATTATTGAACTTGAGAAAAAACTTTTAGAAAAGGAAGAAAAACTTGATAAAGAAAAACAAAGACTTGAAGGCGAGAAAGAAAGTCTCTCCGAAAAGTTAGAGGAGTATATCGATAAATTGAGTAATGTTTCTTCTCTAACAAAAGACGAAGCAAAAAAACTTCTTCTTGAGGAAGTTGAAAAAAAAGAAGCTCAAGCTATTGTCCGCATCATTAAGGAAAAGGAAGAGGAAGCAAAAAAGACAGCAGATAAAAAAGCCCAAGAAATATTAGTCGATGCCATGCGTCATGGCGCTTTGAATTATATTGCCGAATATACAGTATCGACCATTAAAGTCCCAGATGAGGAAATGAAAGGGAGAATAATTGGAAAAGAAGGTAGAAATATTCGTGCTTTTGAGCAAGCAACGGGAGTAGATATAGATCTTGACGAAGAAGGAATTATTCGAATCTCATCTTTTGACCAGATACGACGTGAAGTGGCAAGACGCGCTCTTGAAAAATTACTTAAAGATACTCGTATACAACCATTTAGAATTGAAGAAATTGTTTCCCAAACAAAACAGGAAGTTGAAAAAATAATTCTTGAAGAAGGAGAAAAACTTTCTCACGAAGCAGGGGTTTATAATCTATCAACAGATTTACTTTCTATACTTGGTCGATTTAAATTCAGGACTTCTTACGGACAAAATTTAGTAGTTCATACTCTTGAAGAAACAAAAATTGGTGTACATATTGCCCAAGAGATTGGCGCAGATGTAAATATTGTTAGACTTGGTTGCCTTTTTCATGATATTGGAAAAGTTGTTGAAGGAGAAGGAAGCCATGTAAAATTAGGAGTAGAGTTACTTAAGCGATTTAATATTCCACCAGCTGTAATTAACTGTGTTGCAGAACATCATGAAGATAAGCCATTTTCTTCAATAGAATCAGTAATTGTTTATATATCAGATTCAATTTCAGGAGCCAGACCCGGAGCACGCTATGAAGACTACGAAGAGTATGTCAAAAGATTAACAGAGATGGAAAAGATTGCTAAAAAGTATGAAGGAGTTTCCGACGCTTATGCATTTGAAGCAGGAAGAGAATTAAGAGTTATTATTAATCCAGGCAAATTAGATGATGCAAATACAATTCTAATTGCAAGAAAGATTCAAGAAGAAGTAAGTAAAGCTTTGACTGTTCCCGGGGAAGTTAAAGTAACTGCAATTCGAGAATTCCGCGCCGTTTCCCCAGAATCTACAGTATAAGATTTATTATTTAGACTGCTATATAGATCAATCTAATAAAAACTATAACGTTGAGGTTGTCTTTGCAATGTTTGCCTATTGACAAGTAAGTGTTTACATTATATTGTGAATCAAATTGTCTGAAAACAATTTTTTAAAATTCTTTGCCCAGTAAGGGGGTGAAATAATTTGACAAAAAGAGATTTAATTGAGGTAGTTTCAAAAAAAGCCAATCTTACAAGTAAAGCATCTCGTGATTCTGTGCAAGCATTTTTAAATGCTGTACGTGATTCTCTAAAAAGAGGAGAAAAGGTTGTAATTACTGGCTTTGGAACTTTCAGTATTAGAAAAAGAGCAGAGCGTCCAGGAAGAAATCCAAAGACTGGAGAAAAGATAACAATCACAGCCAGAAAAGCTCCAGGATTTACGCCGGGAAAGACGTTAAAGAAAGCTGTACGATAACAGTTAAATTAGAACTAAAAGAAGTTTCTCGCAAGTCGAGAGGCTTCTTTTGGTATAATGGGATTAGCTTATGTCAGCAATTCTTGTTAAAAACCTTACAAAATACTATAAAACATACGAGAAAAAGCCAGGGTTTATTGGCTCTCTAACCTCGCTTGCGAAAAGAAAACATAGCCTGGTTAAAGCCGTTGACAATGTATCTTTTAATATTGAAGAAGGAGAATTGATTGGATTTATAGGTCCAAATGGAGCTGGTAAGACAACAACTCTTAAATGCTTATCTGGACTTTTGTATCCAACAAATGGAGAAATTTCCGTACTGGGATTTACTCCTTATGAAAGAAAGAATCAATTCTTAAAACAAATATCCTTAGTCATGGGGCAAAAAAATCAACTTTGGTGGGATCTTCCGGCCATGGAAACTTTTCTTTTAAATAAAGAAATTTACGAAATACCTCAGGAAAAGTTTAGTAAAGTAATCCACGATCTGTCAAAACTTTTAGACGTTGAAAAATTATTACATGTTGCAGTAAGAAAACTTTCTTTAGGAGAAAGAATGAAATGTGAACTTATTGCGGCTTTAATCCATAGCCCAAAAGTCTTATTTTTAGACGAACCAACTATTGGGCTTGACGTTGTTATGCAGAAAAAGTTAAGAGAATTCATAAAGGCATATAATATGGAATATAAAGCAACAATTATATTAACCAGTCATTACATGGGAGACGTTGAGGCTTTGTGTAAGCGAGTTATTGCTATAAATCATGGAAAGATTTTCTTTGATGGAGAGCTTTCGGATTTAGTTAAAAAATTTGCTCCATATAAAGTTATAAGAGTTATTTTTAGAGAGTATGTTGACCCTAAGAAATTGGAAGGATTTGGTAAAGTTTATGAATTTAATTTTCCGGAATTAGTTCTCCATGTACCAATTGGGAATACGGGAGAAATTGCAGCAAAAATTCTTAAGGCTTTTTCTGTTGAAGATGTAAACATAGAAGATCCCCAAATGGAAGAAATTGTAAGAGATTTATTTACCGAGGCGAACAGATAAAATGCGTTATCTTCGATTATTCCTTTTACACTTCGAATTTTTAGCAGAGCACAGAAGTAGATCTTTGGTTTGGCTTTTAATTTCTTTACTTAATCCTTTGCTTCTTCTTTTGTTTTGGCAGGGCGCAGCGCGAAGCGGAAATAATCTCTCGTCATGGTCAACTAATACGATCTCTTCTTATTATTTATTAATGGTTATTGCCAGCGCGTTTCTTACAGCTCATGTAGAGGAAGATATCTCCAAATATGATATCCAATATGGAGGACTGTCTAAATATTTAGTTCGTCCATTTTCTTATTTTTGGTTAAAATTCTTTGAAGAATTACCTTTCAGAGTATTGCAAGGATTTTATGGAATAATTGTTTGCATAGGGATATTCTTAATTTTTAGAAATTTTCTTGTTGTAAGTAATAATTTGCCAATAATTGCTTTAAGTCTTGTTGTAATTATATTTGCTTATTTTTTATCATTTATTTTTAAGATGATAATTGGACTTTTAGCATTTTGGCTTGTTGATATTGGAGGATTTTATCAATTAATAGAAATAATTCTTCTTATTTTCGCAGGTTACCTTATGCCATTAGACCTACTCCCTAGAATACTTACTCAAGTATCTTATATTCTCCCATTTTCCTATATGATTTATTTTCCGATAGTTTCAATAGAAGGAAAACTAGATCCTGCATCTTTAAGTAGAGTAATAATAGTACAAGCAATATGGCTTTTTATTTTAGTTTTTGTTTATAAAAAAATATGGAAGAGCGGTCTTAAAAAATTTACTGCTTTAGGACAATAACTCATATGAAAAAATATTTTAAAGTTTATAAAACATTATTACAGCTAAATTTATCAACTCTTACAGCATACCGTGCTAATTTCATAAACAGTTTGATTTCTAGTCTTGCTTGGGGATCTTTTTCAGTACTTTCTGTATTTCTATTAACATCAAAAACATCATCGGTCTATGGGTGGAGTAAAAACGAACTTCTTATTCTAATTGGTGCGTATAACATATTCATTGGTATATTTCATCTATTGTTTTCTCGAAACTTTGATCGATTTTCTACTCTTATCCACTATGGTCAACTGGACGGACTTTTAGTAAAGCCTATGGATTCTCAATTCCTGCTAAGTTTTTGGTTCTTTAACTATACTTCCTTTTTTCGTATTCTCTTGGGAATATTATTTACGGTTTATATGCTTTTTCAAACACATCAAGCACTCTCATTTTTGGCAATCTTAGGGTTTGTTATATTTGGAATTATTGGAATACTTTTACTTTATTCTGTTTGGTTTATTATAGTGACTTTCACTATCTGGTTTACGCGCTTATCAAACCTAGTAGAACTTTTATATAATCTTAATGGTATGACACGTTATCCTCAAGAAATGTTTAGAGGGACAAAGATTATTTTCTTTTTCTTACTTCCCATAACTCTTGCTTTGACAACTCCAACAAAATTACTTTTTAGTAAATCATCTACAAGTGATTTTTTTCTTTTATTTATTTTCTCTGTTATTCTTTTTTATATATCCAGAAAATTTTGGAAATTTGCTCTTAAGTTTTATACAAGCGCAAGTAGTTAATGAATAAATATTTTTTAGTTGCTAAAAATACATGGGAAGAAATGTTAACCTACCGTCTGAATTTTTTCATGTGGCGAGTTAGAGTAATCTTGCAAATTCTTACTCTATATTTTCTATGGTTAGCTGTTCTTCCAAAAGAGGGATCTTTACTGGGTTATTCTCAACCTCAGTTATTAACTTATATCTTAGGTACCGCGCTGCTTAATTCAATTGTTTTATCATCTAGAAGTTATGCGGTAGGAGATGATATTAATCAAGGAAATCTTTCTCATTTTTTACTATTGCCAATGAATTATTTTTTGTATTGGTTTGCTAAAGATCTAGGAGACAAGGCAATGAATATTTTCTTTGCAATTTTTGAGTTAGTTGTATTATTTGTAATTCTTCATCCGCCTTTTTTTATTCAGACAAATTTAATACTAATTTTTTTATTCGCAATATCTTCTCTTATTGCTTTGGGTCTATATTTTCTTTTAAATCTTCTTTTGGGTTTTATAGGATTTTGGAGTCCGGAAACCTGGGCACCGCGTTTTATATTTGTTACACTTCTAGGTTTTTTTGCCGGGGGATTATTTCCTTTAGACATATTACCAAAACCTGTCTTTACTATCCTTTCCGCTTTGCCGTTTAATTACCTTTTATATTTTCCGCTTAAAATTTATCTTGGACAACTATCTATTTTTCAGATAATTATTGGAATTTCTGTTTCTGTTTTTTGGTTAATAGCTCTTTATAAATTACTAGCTGTAGTTTGGTTAAGGGGATTACGAAGATATACTGCTCAAGGAATATGAAAAAATATATATCAATTTGGTTAAAACTTTCTTTTTTGTCATTTCAAATCGCTTTAGCTTCTCGTTTTGGCGCGGCTCTTTTTCTTTTTGGAAAAGTAATTCGTTTTGGTTTTTTTCTTATATTCTTGTTTATTCTGGAAGCAAAAACAAAAACCATAGCCGGTTTCTCTTTATGGCAAATAATTTTTTTCTTTGCAACTTTTAATTTAATAGATAGCTTAACTCAATTTTTCCTTCGAGAAGTTTATCGTTTTAGGTCTTATGTAGTTTCTGGTAGCTTTGATCTTATTTTAACCAAACCAATATCTCCACTTTATCGTTCTCTCTTTGGGGGAAGTGATATTTTGGATATTCCAATGCTTATTCTGTCGCTGGGGTTTATGTTTGTTGCTGCTTCAAATCTTCCCTCAGTTTCTGTTTTCAATATTTTTCTTTTCTTTATCTTATTTATTAACGCAATGGTAATTGCCTGTGCATTCCACATTTTGGTATTAAGTATTGGCATACTAACCACAGAAGTTGATAACACGATAATGTTATATCGTGATATTACCCAAATGGGTCGATTGCCTGTTGATATTTACAAAGCCCCTGTTGATTCTATTATCACTTTTATAATTCCTATTGGTATTATGATGACATTTCCTGCAAAAGCATTTATGGGAATTTTAAGTCCTGGGTTTGTTCTCCTTGCTATTTGCATAGGAGTTATTTTTCTTTTTGTAAGTATTAAACTATGGAATTTTGCTTTGACTAAGTATTCAAGCGCCAGTAGCTAAAAAAAGGCGCAGAGGCTCAATTTATCCTAGGAAGCGAGTAAGCCAGATTCTGTTTTGAATCGTAATCTATCTCGGTTGTGATGTTAAGTCACATCAGCCCCGTTCTGCGGGGTGCCCTCGCACTTTGATGCTCCTGTAAAGCAAGTAATTCGCCAACTGGCGAACGCATCGATCGGAGGTTGCAGCGGGTAGGATTGCCTCGTTTCACTCCCACTCGTCTCTGTTGCTCTCAAACCCTGTTAATTCAGGATCTGCTTTAAGCTCCGCATGTGGGTAAAGAGCTTAAATACCAGCTATCTCTAGTCGGAGCTTACACTCCATCCCCGGCTCTACGCCTGTCTGGACTTTCCTGTCGCCTAAGGCGACTAACGATCCTTCTTCCTAGGACATTTGTATTTTAGCAAAAAATGAGGTTTAAAATCAATCTTTACGAGCTTAATTCTAATTTTGTGAGTTCTTGGCGAAGCGGTAG
>Ga0209515_10006039_pt1 | contig 15301 bp, 17 predicted proteins | sample Subgroupgradi54m_FD_187454 | JGI IMG/M metagenome (GOLD analysis project Ga0209515, IMG submission 187454) | Subsurface groundwater microbial communities from S. Glens Falls, New York, USA - GMW60B uncontaminated upgradient, 5.4 m (SPAdes)... ...
ACCCGCGACTGATGCGGAAGTGTTGGCCGGCCGGAATCCCGCCCTCGACAGCCACGAGAGCGTACGTCTCGACCGTCTGCGAGGTTCCGCTGTCTTGCGCCAGGGTCTCGACATCGAAGTCGTTGGCTCCGGAACCGAGCATTGACTCTCATCGTATCACCGCGCCGGCATCGCGGCGACCAGACGGCGTCGTGAGAATACTTTCACCCCTCGGTCTTCTCGGAGTCACTCTTCTTCGATGACGGAAGCGTACGACAGCGAAAATGATGACGCGGATCGCGCGCGGCGATCGAATCGATCGCCGGCGCACGATTCGATCGCCACTGGAGCAACAAGGGCGCGCGAAGGAAGCGACGCGCCGCAGAATTCGACAGGCATCCATTTTGCGTAGCGCAATCGCATGACCCATATGACATCGCCTGGTCTGCCCGAGAGTCTTCGCCGTCGAGTCCAATCGTTTGCCAGTCGCCCGTCGCTCGTTGCCCTCGTTGTTCCCCTTCTCCTGACTCAATGCGGCGGGGACGCCGTGGACAAGCCCACCTCTCCCGGCTCCGGCGACGGGGTGCCATCCGGCGCGACGACTACCGACGGAGGCGGTGCCGACTCCGCCTCCAGGGTCGATGCCGCGCGACCCGGCGACGCGCGGGACGCCTCACCGGACGCGATCACGGTCCCCCAACCCTCTACGAAGGGTGTACGTGCATTCTACACGGACATCACGAGTGGTCCCAGCACCGGCGGCCAAGGCGGCAAAGGGGCGTTCGTCTCCGTCTACGGTCGCGGCTTTGGCGCATCGCAGGGCTCCTCGACCGTCACCATCGGAGGTGGTGCGGCGGACAACTATCCCCTTTGGACCGACTCCAAAATCGTCGCACAGCTCGGCGCCGGCGCGCACACCGGAGCCGTCGTCGTCAACGTCTCTGGCAAGGGTGCGAGCAACGGTCTTCCCTTCACCGTCCGCTCGGGAAATATCTATTTCGTCGCGACCACCGGTGCCGACGCGAATGATGGGACTTTCGCGCAGCCTTGGCAATCCCTCCTCGCCGCCAAAACGCGCCTCATGCCCGGCGACATTCTTTACGTCATGGACGGCGTGACCCAAACGACGGCCGACTACGCCAGTGCAGCGTTGTGCTTGGCGAACGGCTACGGCTGCAATACCCGCGCAGGGACGCAGGTCATGCCGATCGCTATGGTCGTCTACCCAGGAGCCCGCGCGACAGTGGGGTGCGGCGATGCGTCTTGCCCTGGCATCGGCATCCGTCTGATGCTCGAGTACTGGACGGTGGCCGGTTTCGACGCGGTTGCGAATACGGGGGGATTCAGCGCCGCCTTCGACGTGAGTCCACTCGATGGAGTAGGAGCAACCGTGGCCGTCCGCGGCCAGCGCATTATCGGAAATCGCATGACCGGCGGCTACTATGGGATGTCGATGTCGGCAGTTTCGGAGATAAACGTGTTGGGCAACGAGGTATTCGCCGTGCCCCACAGCGCGATCTACCATGGTGGTTATGGTCCGTCCGAGAACTCCGAAGTGGCGTGGAACTGGATCCACGACATCGGTGCGGACGGCTTCGGCGTGAAATATTACGGGCACGCCGCACGCGACAGCGCATCGGGGATCTCCATCCACGACAATCTGATTTACAACACGAAGCGCGCACCGATTCTCGTCGGAGGCTCCGATGGCCACGCGCCTTGGATCCACGACACGCGGATCTACAACAACGTCATCTTCGGATTCGGACCCGGCCCGGAAGGGGCGATCCGCATTGGCAATGCTGGGGTGGACGAGACGTTGGCCGACGTGGTCATTTCTCACAACACCCTCGTGGACAACAACAATTCCATCGAGATCGACGCGTGCCGCTCCGCCACCATCGTCAACAACGTCTTCGCGCAGTCGTCGGGCGCCTTTGTCGCCGGGCACCTGGGGAGCGGCGCGATCACCTTCGATCACAATCTATGGTTCGGTGGAACGGGCGCACCGTCCGACGCGCACGCCGTCACCGGCGATCCGATGTTCGTCAATGGGACGGGGCACGATTACCGTCTTCGCGCAGGGAGCCCCGCCCTCGATATCGGCATCAACGCCATGGTCTGGCTCGACTTCGACGGCAACCCGCGCCCAACCGGAGGCGGGCCGGACCTCGGCGCTTTCGAGCTCGTACCCTAGTCTAGCCAGGTCGCTGAAAAGGCGGGTGCCCCCGCGCGCGGCGAGACCCGCTCGCCACGCGCGGAGGCGGCGCATCACGCCTCGGCCTCGACACGACGACCGGGACGAACGGGACCGGCGGCAATGATCGCCTGGCGCAGCGTGCTCTGGAGCTCCAGATTCTGCGCCAGAGCATCGCGCGACTTTTCGCGACCATTGCCGAGCGGCGCACCCGCGAAGGACAGGTGATTTCCGCTTTTGTCGATCAGGCCTCGCAAGACTCCGAGGTCGATCAGCTCACCCATGGGATCGACACCCGCCCCCCAACGAATGTCGAACTCTGCCTCCGTGAACGGCGGCGCACACTTGTTTTTCGCGATCTTGACCCGCGTGCGGCCCCCCACCGGCTCGTCGCCGATTTTCACCTGGCCGATGCGCCGCACATCGAGGCGCATGGATGCGTAGAACTTGAGCGCGTTGCCGCCCGTGGTGGTCTCGGGAGAACCGAAGGTGACGCCGATTTTGTGCCGCAGCTGGTTGATGACGGACTTCGCAGGGTCTAACTCACTGAATTTTATAAATTATTTTGTTCAGCTCTTTTCAGTACCTACCAAGCCCGCATCGAAAAACCGAATAATTACGCGATCCAATTTCGGAAATTCGAATCGCTGTTCTTCCGCCGTGTTAGCGCACCTACCAAACGGATCTCACCTACCAAGGCGGAACCGCCATGGTTGTTTGATGGCCATCAGACAGCCATAGTAAGTCCATGGCCATCGAGCGCAAGAACAGCTTCCACCTTCTCCTCTCGGACGATGAGTTGAAGCTGCTGCGCCTTCTCGCAGAGCGTGAGGGCTTGAACGCCTCGGACTATTTGCGCTCGATGCTTCGTCAGCTTGCCGGAACTCCGCATCACATGGCGCAAGCGATCCGACTGGGAGCAGCCTTGGGCGGCAAGGTGGATCTCGCCAAGGCCTTGGAGCCGTACATGAAGAGGACCAGCACCAAGAAGAAGGCGAAGTGATCGAAGGGTGCGATGGAACGGCGGATGCTACCGCGCGAGCGCGCGGTCTTCTTGTGCATCGAACAAGCCCGCCCCACTTGCCCCATTGCCCTACTGCGAACGCGAAAGCTCTCGGGGCTCACGAGGGACACGGGATAGCTCGCGGGCCAAGCGCGTTCGTCATCAGGTCAATCATCCTCATCTTCCAGACCGGTGATGAGGGCGCGCGTCACCTGCTGGTTGAAGATCCGCTCCGCATGCTGCTCTGACGATTCACCCTCGGGAATGGAACCGCGCAACCCCCTCGCTACCTGTTCTTTGGGAGGGCACTGGGCGCCATGTGGCCCAATTCGAGACACCCCCCATTGCATTTGTCGTGCGTCCTTCACGCTTGGATCGGCGGCATTGCTACGAAGACGTTCAACGGCTTCCAACCGCCTTAGCCACGAGTCGTCAACGTGTTCGTTGAAAAGATCTTCGACACTTGTTCCGAAGAAACGCGCTAACGCCATCGCCAGTCGAAGTGAAGGCGTGGACCGCCCCTTCTCAATCGCATTGATCGTTTGGCGAGAGACACCGAAGACCTCTGCCAGCAGCTCCTGAGACCAGTCTTGCTCTTCCCGCAATTGCTGGAGCCGATGCGGGACCAGGTTGCGCTTGGCACGTGGTGAGAGTTCGGGATCGGGCTGCGGCGGCTCTACTCCCAAGAACTCTGCTCGCTGTGCGTGCGTCAACTCGCGCCAATAACGCGCATCTCCCGTGTAGCGCTTCACTCCATGAAGGATCGACGGGTTACGCCGCTCCGTCAAGCATACTTTACCCACGGAGCAAATGCAGGAGACAGAGCCACGACGGGACGGTCCAGCGCAAAACAACTGGTGTTTCCGCCCGGTCGAGCTTCAGCCACACGAGAACACAGTGGCGGAAAGGTCCTGACATCCAATGAAACAGCCGCGCACCAACACTTGCTTCGACAGGCTCCTATCAGGCAAGCCGTTCAAGGTCTTGCAGATCGTCGCTTACATGGGGGAAGCCCGTACCGGCGCCTGTTGGGAAGCTGGGACCGAGGAAGAAAGCGTGAACTACGCCAAGACCCTCCAACAGGCATTCGACCAATACGACAAGCAGAAGAACCCGGCTCGCATGATGGCGCGACTGAAGGAGCTACACGGTTCGCGGAAGACGGAAGGCTATTGGGACGACCAGCGAGCGAGTGAAGCGATCATGCTGGTGTTTTGGCTGGAGGACCGTGGCTACATCAAGAACGACAGCGTCAACGGTGTGATCGCCATGTTCGACCTCGGTGGCCAAACCATCTCGTACGACCGTGACCCGTCTGCCCCGAGACAGATCATCGAGATCATGAAAACTGGGGCAGGTCCCGCATGCATGATCTTCATGCCCGACACAGACGCACTGCCTCACTTGAATTGATTGCAGCGGTGAAGCGTCCGCACGGCTAACTGAACGCGGGCTGGCATCTTTCTTGGCCGCTAGGCGGCACCATATTCGACGAGCCTTTCGCTCGCCCACAGCACTGACGGAGATGGTCTCCGGAGCAAGTGGACGAGATGCGCATGTCCAACAATCAGCAGGAGACAAGAACATGAGTCGTTTCAAAAAGGCACCGAAGAGCAAGGGCTTCCTCGGTCAGTACCGGACCAGCATCAACAAGAAGCACCTTCCCGCGCTCTCTGCGATGGGCGTTACGGTCGTAGACAAGGACGGCAAGCTACACGTTTGTGACTTGCCGTTGTGGTTATGGCTCAGCGATCTCTGCGCCGAGAACAACGTCCATCTCGGAGACGTGATGGAACAGTTCGGACAGAAGATCTCGTTCTTCTGTGCCGACATCGCCAAGACCCCGGAGGGTAGGCGTGCGTTGCAAACGCTGTCTTCCTACTGGGCGAAGACTGCCAGCGAATTCTACAAGTCCTGGGAGCCGCATGCTGCCCGTGGCGAGGCCATTCTCCGCGAGATGGAGAAGCAAGCGAAGGCGCAAGCAAAGGGGCAGAAGAAGCGAGCGGCGTGACCTGGAGAGGGCGTCTCGATTGGTTCGAGGCGCCCCATCTTCCTCAACTATCCACCACCGAAAGGAACGAGCCCGTGACACTCCATCGTGACAGCGAAGACAACGTGCGCTTCCTGCCGTTCGTTCAACGCCCAGACGGCGCCACTACGAACGGGAAGGATGAACGCACCGGGACCCACGAGCTGGAGGAGCCCACGGAGTCAGAGCCCCCTTCCGTCGTTCACAACGAGCTGGTTGCCGGCGTAATGAAGAACGTGGATGGGGACCTGAAGGCGCCAGCGATCCTCGTGAAGAACACCCTGGCCAGCCTTGTCGCGGCATTCACCGGGCTCGACTCGTGGAAAGGCGTGCTTGCCTGGAACGAGTTCAACAACCGGATCATGTTCCGCAGGGAAGCCCCCTTCAAGGACATCTCCCGCTTTGGGGACACCCTGCGTGACGAAGACATCGCCCGCATGCGCCTGGGGTTCGAGACTGAGTTCGGCGAGAAGGTCTCCAAGGCCAACATCCTCGATGCCGTCCGCATTGTCGCTTGGCAGAACCGCTTTCACCCGCTCCAGGAGTACGTCTCTTCGTTGCAGTGGGACGGCGTGTCTCGTGTGGACACGTGGCTGGAGGACTTCTGCGCCGTTCGGCCGTCCTCGCCCGAGCACCAACGGTTGATCAGGGCCGTGTCCCGCAAGTGGTTGGTCTCTTGCGTGGCGCGTGCTCTCCAGCCCGGTTGCAAGGTGGACTGCATGCTGATCCTGGAAGGGAAGCAAGGCATCGGCAAAAGCACCGCTCTCGCCGCTTTGGCTGGCGAGAACTTCTTCTGCGACAGTCTCATCGACTTTGGCGGCAAGGACGCATGCCAAACCATCCAGGGCGTGTGGATCTACGAGCTGTCGGAGATGACCGCCATCCTTCGATCCGACAGCTCCTCGGCCAAAGCGTTCCTCACGCGCCCCACCGACAAGTTCCGGGCTCCGTATGCCAGAGCCCCGATGACCGTTCCTCGCTCGGTCGTCTTCTGCGGGACCATCAACCACGGGGGCTACCTGAAGGACCACAGCGGCAATCGTCGCTTCTGGATGGTCCGTTGTGAGGACGACATCAACGTGGAAGGGATCCGTGCCGTCCGAGATCAACTCTGGGCCGAAGCTCGGGTTCTCTTTGACAACGGCGAGTCCTGGCATCTCTCGCCCGAGGAGGAAGCTCTGATGAAGGAGCAGCACGAAGACCGCCTGGAGATCGAACCCTGGGACGAACTGATCTCGAAGTGGGTCACCCAACACGGCGACCAACCCTTTGCCGTTGATCACGTTCTCGAAGGAGCACTTGGCATCCGGGCGGCCAGCCGCAATCCGAACGTCACGCAACGGGTCCACCACATCTTGGAACGACTTGGTTTCGAACGGAAGCGTCGGAGCTTCGAGAAAGGTGGAGGACGAGTCTACCGCTACGTCCGGTGCTTCACTGCCCCAGTGCCCTACTGCGAGCCCGTTGATCTTGAGGCGTGCGAAAGTGAGCTGGATCCGTAGCAGACACCTTGCATCGAGCAGTGGCGAGTCTTACGCGCGCCCGCAATCCTCATCTACGTACGCCGCTCTCCAAGTAGTCGTCGCTGTTCAATTATATAAAAACATCGAGCACTTGCGGTCGTGTCTCAAAAACTTACCTTCCACCCAAGCAAGACGATGGTGGCGCGGTGCCACAGGAGGCTTGATGAATGCAACCTAAAGAAAGTGACTCAACAATGGATAACAAGAATCAATTACTCAACACGGGCTCAGCCCAGATCTCCAAGATCGAATTCGCACAAGTAGAAGAGGGGGTCATCGTGCGCATCACCTGCTCCTGCGGATTCAAGCGTCCCTTTAGGGAAGCTGTATCGACCCACGTGGTCTACGGTGACGGCGCACCCAAGGGCCAAAGCAGCCGTGCCATTCAAGAAGCCATCTCCGAACTGCGTCAGCAGCATCGAGGCACCAAGATCCTGCTGGACCCGGACGCGCTCCTGCAACCATTGAGTCCACTCGGCGGTTGGACCTACGGATGGGAGCAAGCGCTGCTCCGAGGAAGGCTTGGCCTCAACCACCTGGGTGACATGCAGCTTGATGAGGGGGACTTCGATGCCCTCAAGACCCTAGAAGAAGCGGACAGCAAGTGGATCCTGGCCCACTCCTTCTCCGGGACTCCGACCGACCAGAACGGGTCACCGAGCGGCACACCTCGAACGAAAGGAAGCCTGAACACCAACGGCGTCAACGCATAGCGGCAAACGATCCCGAAGCGACACGATAAGGCGGTTTCTCAGGCGAAAGCTTGGGGGCCGCTTTTTCATTTTTGTGTGCGGACCACCGAGCACTCTCGCTCGCTCCGCAACGGAAGAAAGGAATCGACAATGAGTACCAAGAAACGAATCGCTCATACCCGACCGAACGAGGTCGGCAAGATCATCCATGCGCTCAACGGAGGTCCGATGACCTTGCGTAGGCTCATGGCAACTACCGGAATTCCAGAGTCGCACCTGCTGTTCGTGCTTCCGGCACTTGAGTCGGAGGAAACGATTGAGCGAGGCTACGTCAAGAGCGCGAGCGACCCCGAGGAGCTTCGCTACTGGCTTACCTGGGACGCTCCCGACCTTGGCCATGTGACCGAAGAAGACCCTGCGGAGAGCGAAGGCAACGATGCTGCCGTCTCTGAGGACACCGACCCTGTCCCTGAGGACGTGAACGAAGAGACCCCAGCCAATCAGGACGCTCGCGAGAAGGTGGAGGCGGGTCATGGGTGAGCACTCGGGCATCGAATGGACGGACCACACCTTCAACTGCTGGTGGGGATGTGCTCGCGTCAGCCCAGCCTGCGAGCACTGCTATGCCGAGCAACTTGCCAAGCGTTACGGCAAGCGCGTGTGGGGCGCTCACGCCGACCGTCGTTTCTTCGGGGATGCCCACTGGGGCGAGCCCCTCAAGTGGAACCGAAAGGCTGCGGCGAAAGGGGAACGTCACCGGGTCTTCTGCGGATCCATGTGCGATGTCTTCGAGGATCGGCGAGACCTCGACTCTCATCGGGAACGCCTCTGGAAGCTCGTAGAAAGCACGCAGAGCCTCGACTGGCTCCTATTGAGCAAGCGGCCCGAGAACATCGGGACGATGGTTTCCTGGAGCAAGGAATGGCCGTCCAACGTCTGGCTCGGAACCACGGTGGAGGATCAGAAGCGGGCGGATGAACGTATCCCTCATCTGGCGGAGCATCCTGCGGTGGTCCGATTCCTGAGCGTGGAACCGCTTCTTGGCCCTCTTGATCTTCGTCCCTTCCTGGCGGACATCGACTGGGTCATCTTGGGCGGTGAGTCGGGATCTGGCGCACGTCCCATGCAGATCGATTGGGCACGTTCCGTGCGCGACCAAGCCATCGAGTTCGGAGTCCCCCTGCACTTCAAGCAGTGGGGCAATCACGCCCAGGTCGGAGGCATGGGTGAGCAGCTCGTCAAGCTGCGCTCCAAGAACGAGCGCGTGTTCGACAGCAGGACCTGGGATCAATTCCCGGAACGGAAGGAGGTGTAGACGACATGCAGATGCGGCGACCGGAAGGGTGCACACTTCCGCAACCCGCTCACGATTGGGCTCGTCTCATCGCTCGATGCTGGAGGTGTTCGGCCAGACGAATCCGTCCTTCGGCCTTCATTGCGGCGGCTCTCCTCATGGCTCGCGTGTCCATCTTGGGCGAGTCCATGGCAAACGGCTCCTTGTCGGCAGCTCGAAGGCCCAAGTCGAGCAGGATGCTGACCGCGTCTTCCTCCTCAAGGTGGGGATGCGCGTGCAGGAACTCGTTGATGGCCTGCTGCTGGAGAGGATCCACTGCCAGGCCAATGTAGTTTTCTGCATGGCTGGCAACAGTTCGCCTTTCTGCTTCCATCTGCGTTCGAGTTGGCTGGTCGGGTTTCTCTTTTGCCCTCCGCAAGCCCAGCTCCAACAAGGCGGACCAAACGGTCTTCTCATTCAGCTCGGGATGGGTACGAAGGAACTCGTCCAAGTGCTCTCGCAGCTCACCCAAGGCTGCCTCGCTCTCCTGTTTCTCCTTGCGCTTCTTGAAGCTGACCGAAGGAGCTGGGAATGGGCGAGCACTGGCCGTTGAATCTGGGAGCACGATTCCCTTCTGGACCAGATCCTTTTCCATCTCCTGACCGAGCATGGCTAGCATCCCCTTTGCCAGGACGAGATTGATCAGTTCTTGCTCGCTCTCGATCTTCGGATAGCGCTCACGAAGAAGAGCGAACGATGTGCGCTGGAATTCGGCAAGGTCAATTGTGATGCTGGATGGGAATGAATCTCTTGGCATGGTGTCACCTTCACATGGTTGGAGGCAGACCGCCTGCTCGACCCTCGGCTCTCGGATGTCCAAGAACAGGTGACTTCGAAGGTGACGAGGCAGACGGTCGGTCCTCACCCACATGCTCCGGTATTGCCATGGGCCGTCACGCCTCGTCTTTCTCGATGGCATCGTCAGCATCCTGCGCCAGGTCGTAGCAGCAGCTCCCAAAGTCGCCCTCAATGACGAAGCCACAATACTCGTTGACCTCATCAACCAGCTCCCCGCACCATCCGCATCGAAGGGGAGGATCGAGATCGAATCCCTCAGCTCTAAGTTGTGCCTCCAATATCTCACACGTCAGCTCTTGTTCAATACTCGTCATCGTATCTCCTTGGTCATAGGTCGGTGAACTCCAGGACTGTGGTGACGCCCAATTCGCGGGCACGCCTTTCGACAGCATCCTTCAGGAGTTCTTGAGCCCTGGCCTTTCTGTCCTTGGCCTTGAACGAGATGGTGGCACCGTCATGTTGGAAGAGGCAGATCCCGAACTGCTGGGAGCGACCATGCTTCATGGCCACCTCGAATATGGGGGAAATGATCTCCATCTCAATGCTCCGGATGACAGAGGCTGCTACGGCGCCTTCCCAGCGTCGGGTCTTCTTCGTCAGAGGATCCTTACTCAGGTCGAGCGCTTGCCATTGGTCCCATACGTCAAAGGCACCACCGGCTTCTCGGATCTTCAGGAACCACGTCTTTCGGAGTACCAGCAGCTCCTGGATGATCGGATGACTCAAGAGCTTGACCAATCCGTGCTTGTTCAGCACCTCGGTGAGGTTGGTCACGCTCTTGCCGAAGCAGATGGAATACATGGCCTCCTTGAAGACTTTCTTGATGGTCTTGGGCGGGTCCTCAAAGAGGCCGTGAGTGTGCTGGTAGAAGGAGCGCCAGATGCTTTCACCGGACTGAATGAACGCCTCCGAGATGGGGGCGTTCAGCCTGGCCGCTAGAATGGCGAACTGGCTCGATCTGAGGTCGCACTCCACCCACCCACTCGATAGAGCCTTTCTGACCTCACTTCTGAGACCGACTATCGAAGCGCCTCGTGGGGACAGGCGGCAAGTTCGCTCATTCGAGGAAGGAAGGTAGTAGACCCTCGGATTGCGGTGAACGTTGGCCAGGATCTGGAACTGGATCTGCTGGGTTGTGGCTGGCAACTGAGCGATGGCCTGTTCGATCTTCTCCTGGTTTAGAGCTACCCGCTTGATGAACAAGTGCCCTACGTTGAGACGACGCAAGTAGTCCAGGATCTTGGCTTGGGTCTCGTTCAGCGAGAACTGAGCCAGCTCCGTCTCGTAATGAACTGTGTCCTGTTTGCGCTCGGTATAGATCGAATGGGACGAGATGGGCTGACCCGAGACCAGATCCACTTGATCGTCATGAGGAGAGACACACTCCTTGTGGAGCATCGTCAGCATCTCCTGGTCGAATCCACGATGCAGAACTTCCCTGGCCTTGCCATGCCAGGATTCGGTAGAAGCGAAGGTGGGCTCCGTCCAGGCCATCGCTGGGATCACGTCTCTCTGGAACTCCAGCAAAAACTGCTTGCCGTTGAAATTGCGGTCCCATGCCTTGAGGCAGCAGTCCACGGCGATCATCTTGGTGGGGATCACCAGTTGGTCGGTGGCCTCATCAAAGAAGTCTCCGAAGCACAAATAGCGAAAGAATCGAAGGTAGGCAGGGTTGGTCGCCAAGCCGGGATACTTATTCAGAATGAATGCACGGAACGATGGGCTGATGGACTTTCTCATGTAGGTATGTCTCCTTGGTTACAGGAGGAGATATGCCCACGTGATATTCGTTCGTTTTACGAATCGACAGGCGTGCAATTGTTTTCAATTCCACGAGTCGAACCGCGCACGTCTGTTGGCAGTTGGACCACCCATCGATAGGGTCCGTCCCCTGCTGCTACTGGTATGTGCTATCGCTCCAGGATGACCTACGAAGGCCGTTCTCGACCTGGTCGGTGCTCAGGGCGGCCGCGCGGAACGGAACGTAATAAATTGCCTCGTAGTCCTTTTTCGGAGGCCTTTCATGAAAGGTCGTAACTCAAGCCTGCTCAGAGAGGCGAGTAAGACTCTCTTGGAGGGATGACTACCTGGAGGCGGGCGATGGTGTGTCGTAGGTCTATAGATAGGTCAGGTTGACCTTGATCAGGCCAGACGTAGCGAATGGATGGAGTGGTACGTATAAGTGCAATAATATTGTGATATGATTGATCGTTATCTATCAATGAAACGGAATCATGGATGACTTCTAATGACACAAGGAGACATCCGATGATGATTGTAGGAACAGCTAATACGCCACCATTGAAGTGGCAAGAAGACAAGAGACTCAAGGACGACCACAAGGTGTGGCTGATCACCGATGCCAAGACCTACACCAGCGGAATGTACGGATGCTCCAAGGAGCAGCGCTTCTATCGTGTTGGTGGCTTGGACCTGGCAACCAACTGCCTGGGGTACTTCAAGTTCTCGACGGATGATGTTCGAGCCATGCTGAAGTCCGGCATCGACCCTGCCCCGTGGAAATCTGCGCGGCAGTTCGGAGTCGGGCTGACTCGCCACTGCCATGGCAGCCAAAAGGAAGGCCGCTTCCGAGAATCGGTCTGCTTGATCGAGCTTGATCCTGCCTTGCTCACCCAAGGGCCAGCTCTACGAGCGTACTTCGAAGAGAGGCTGTCGTTCCACGGCAACGTGGACCCGGGCATGTGGAGCGAGATGGTTGCTTGGGCCGCACGCGAGAACAGGATCGAAACCGCAGCTCTCTTGATGGTCGGCTGGTTTGCGGCCGGCGACCTGAAGAAGGTGGTGGGGCTGGACGAAAATGTCACCACCACCCTTTCCCGTCTGGTGAGGGAGGGACTTCTGACTCCTAACGGAGAGAAGAGGAGGTTGGCCCGCTACATGGTTGCGCCTCCGAAGATCGTGGAGCGCGTGGATTGGGTCGAATGATCCAAAGCAACAGATCTGTTGGCAGCGGCAACGCAGGTGATAGACGGTGCCACCAGCCAATCGCTTGGTTGCGAGGTGCCGCCCAAACCGGTATAAACCTGCAACTCCGGAGGAGGTGAATCATGGCGGCAAAGAAGAAAGCAGCAAAGGGCAACGGCAAGAAGGTCAACAAGTCCGAGTTTGTCCGGTCGCACCCCAACCTGGAACCTGCTCAGATCGTGGAGAAAGCCAAGGCCGCCGGCATTGATCTGCCGGTCAGCTACGTTTACAACGTTCGGGGCAACGAGAAAACCAGGGCGAAGAAGGCGGGCAAGGGGACGAAAGGCAAGAGCCCCCTCAGCCAGCACGTCGATCACATCCGCGCTCTCCGAGGCGTCATCCTCCACGTTGGAATCGACCAGGCCAAGGCGATGATGGACCAGATCGTCACGGACCTGATGATCTGACGGAACTGGAGCTATCCCTTCACCAAGCGCAGCGGCGGGCCAGAGAGCAACTCACGAGTCACGTCTTTCGGTCGAGCCATCTTCAGGGGCACGCTATGCAACCGACCTTGCAAGCGCTCCTCGGCCTCGTCCCTCGCCAGGGTGAGGAGGATGGTCACCGGCGAGGCTACGGAACTCAAAGGGGACCGGATGCCGACGCTCTGGACGGGGCGGCAGGATGCGTGCCGCTGGCAGAAGCTTAGGCAAGCGCGAGGTGCGACGAGCGCCAAGGAACTGAACCGCAAGCTCTCGAGCGAGCACCTCGGCTAACAACGCCGGCACGGCGTTTCCGACCTGTCTCCTCGCAGACCAAACCGAACCAACGATCTCCGCATCATCGGGGAAGGTCTGCAAGCGGCACATCTCGTGAGTCGAGAGCCTCCGGTTGCTCCAGTGAAAGGGGCCGCAGGAGGGGCCAGGATTGGCCTGTATTGTCCAAGACGGCCGATTCTTGGCAAGCTTCAACAAGAACGTCCAGTAGCGGCAGCGCCACCCGAAGATCGGAAGACCGCCCCCCCTGTCGGTGTGCCACAAGTAGTTCGCTCCCTCGGGAATCGACGGAAGCAGGCGCGCCCATTTGCCGCCACATGCAAGGTCTGAGGTAACTTCATCTGGGAGGTCCGCCAACGCATCCCAAGCCGTTCGGTACGGAGTAAGACCTTCTGCTTCTCCATGAGTGGGGGTTGGGAATCGAAACTTGGTTCCATCCCGGGAGGCAACTAGGAAGAGGCGCTCACGCATCTGAGGAACGCCAAAGTCAGCCGCGTTGAGGACGCTGTAGGTAGGGCGATAGTTGCTTCCCGTCCTTCGATTGATCTTCTGAATCGAACGCAGTAGCAGGCGAAAGCCTTCGTCCAGCTCCGCATAGTTGATGCCTTGTACGTTTTCGAGGAGGAAAACCTTTGGCTGGGCCTCCTCAACAACTCGCATGAAAGCGCCCAACGTTTTGGCGCGTGGATCAGCCAGCCGACCATTTCCGTCAGCCCGCCAAAAGCCGGACTTCGAGAATGGTTGGCATGGTGGGCCACCGATCAGCACGTCAACATCACCACGACGTAGACCCGCTGTCTTGAGAATCCGCGAGGTAGGAACGGTCGCAATGTCGCCTTCAAGAACTGGCCAACGGCGGCTTGCACGCAGCGAGCTGCAGCAGTCGGGATCGGCGTCCAAAGCCAGGCGAGTGTCATACCCAGCGGCCTCGAAACCATAGTCTAGCCCACCGCCACCGGAGAAAAGACTCACCACTGTTCTTCGGCCCATCGCCCCCCGTCTCTTATCATCGAGCGCCATCTAGGTCGCCTTCCCGGCAGACTCTTCCCGTACCACCTGAAATCGGCGCAGAAGGCCAGAGGTGGCGGCCTTCAACGGAATACTGCGGGTTATGGCGATCTGCCGTGCGGCAAGGCCCGCAAGGCCGTTGGCCTTCTCGAAAAGCCGCAACTCGGCGAGTATCAACACCAGGTCCGCCTCGCAGACGGAAAACCTCTTTCCCCGATGCATCAGCGTTGCAATGTCACCGGGCGCCAGCCTTACCGATTGCTGATTGAAAGCATCGATAAAGTGCGTTCCACGAAGGGCAGGCTGATCCCCCTCCACCGGCCGAGCAACAAGGTCCAGTTCACCATCATGTAGCGGGTAGCCCAGCGGGGGCGACGTGGAGGATTGCTTTCGCGAGGCCACGGACAAGCTCAGTGCAGCGTCCCCGAACTGAATCGTGTACCGAGATCCATCTGCCTGGTTCCGCAACGCGTCGAGGAACTCGTGCACATGACGATGAACGCCTCCGACAAGAAGGGTCTCCTCCCCTCCTAGAACGCGGCCATCGTAACGGATCCCATCGGGTGGATACCCGGCCAGGAAGATTCGGGACCGCGCATCGGCAAGCAGGCCTCCCACAAGTTCTATTCGTTTTGCAGGCTCCCGCAGGCCGAGCAACGCACTGATATGAGGACCTATGCCGCTACCGCACACCAGCAATGCGAAGCGCGCGGATAAGTTGCTCTTGGCGGCAACGAATGTCGCACCATAGGATTGCGCAACCTGCGTTTCCAAGAGATGGGACTTCGAAGCTTCAACAATCGCTAGAACACTGTCAGCTTCATCAAGCGGATCTTCACGCGACCACTCGCGAAAACCATCGGCATCAGGGACAAGAAACACGACCGGGGCGGCAGATAGGCGGCGCCCGACGGCCTCCTCAAGCGCAACTCCGGCCGACTGGTCGTTCTCGGACCGCTGGTACACGGAGAAGCTGTCCTCCTCGCTATCGATGTTGAAGGCATCAGCCCGCTCAAGATAGGCAACGATGGTTCCGGT
>Ga0209515_10006040_pt1 | contig 15300 bp, 13 predicted proteins | sample Subgroupgradi54m_FD_187454 | JGI IMG/M metagenome (GOLD analysis project Ga0209515, IMG submission 187454) | Subsurface groundwater microbial communities from S. Glens Falls, New York, USA - GMW60B uncontaminated upgradient, 5.4 m (SPAdes)... ...
CGCACGTGCGCCGCTGAGGGGGGGGCTCCAGTAGCTTTGCTGCTGGAGGGGGCGACGTGAGCCCCTCAAATCGACCGCAGCAAATTTTTCCCGAAGAACGAAAAACGTGAACGACGAACGAAGTTGCCGCAAATTTTCGTTCGGCGTATACCGCACCCCTAAAATCACGGGGATCACGGAACTGGCACAGCCAGATTCCGTTCCCCGACGAACGAAGAACGTGAACGCAAAACGAGTCAAAGTTGTAGCAGAGCAACGCGCAATCAAGCCGCCAAAGCGAGTGCTTTGACGAGTGGCGGCGACAATTTAATCGGTGCAAACAGATTGTACGGATAGAGATAGGATCCACCAGACTCATCAATCACGCGAAGCAACCCTCTCCCCAACGCTTGTTTATCGGCACGGACTCGATAAATTTTTCTACGTTCAAGAGAGGCCTCATAGCCGGTGTTTTTTATACAGACAACATGTTGCTTGTACGTATCTAATGGGTGCTTCATAATTTTCTCTCCAGGAATTTTTTTATTTTAATTTCTTTGCGGCCCAATCCATGCGCTTCATACCAATGGAGTTCGGCTCCGATGATTTCACTGCTTGGCAGTTTCACCAACGCCATCCCCTTCAGTTTGCGCCATCGACCTTTGCCATAAATCTTTGTCAGGCGATTTAATTCTCGGATGGAACGGCCAGCGGCAATCGTCTCGACGTTGGTTACATCTCCGAGAATTTCAAACCACATAGGACGAATTGTAGGAGGAAACGGTCCCGCGCTGCAACATCAATGATGAAATCCTACACATCCCCCGGCGCAGTCGGGAGGGTGAAGACGACGCTCGTGAGTGGGATGAGCGTATTCGTCACGGTCGTCGGTGTATTGACGTCGTTGTCCATCGTACCAACGACTGCGCCGGCGCCGCTGGTGTACGTGAACGGGTTGCCTTGCGGATCGGCTGGGCCGGCATCGCAACTATTCGTCGGCGCGAAACGGATATTCGACGAACTCGCCGTAAAATTCGTGGCTGCGATCGCGCGGCTCAACTCTTGTCGTTGCGCCCGCAAACTCGCGGTATGACTCACACCCGCGGCGGCCCAATTGCAGTAAAATCCCGTAATACTGCCGTTAAACGTCGCATCAGAGACTGCCGGACCAAAACCAAAATACGCCGTACCCGACGCGCTATTGTCCGCGGCGACGCTCGTGGACATATTGAACACACGGGTAGCGCTATCGCCCTGCCCGGCTTGCCACGCGTACGCGACCGACCCGGTGCCATTTTGCGGATTCACCCCAAACACACCGTAATTCCAATTGCCGCCCCAACCATCTGTGTTGGTCATGCTGGCCTTGTCCGACGCGCTAATGTTGTTGTTGCTGTCAAACGGATTTGTCGTCGATCCACAGAATTCGGCCGAATTGAGCAAGTAGATCACGGAACTGCTGGACGTTTTGCTATACAACACCGTCCCCGCCGACGTCGTCCCACTCGTCCCTTGCGGACAATTGCTCTCCGTCCCGGTCGCGTTGCCTAAGCGAAATGACACCTTGCCTTTGTACGTGCTGTTGTCGGCGGCGGTTGGAATATGTTTCAAGATGAGGTTGACCGTTTGTGTCCCTTGCGCGTTGGTAACCGTCATGCTGATCGTTGAAACATAGACCGGATTGCCATCACTGTCGTTCGCGGAACGCGCCAACGAGGCGCTACTCACCGTGATCCCGGTGATCGCGGTTTGTGCAGTAACGACCGACGTCACATCGAGCGTCTCGCCAACGGCGGGCAAGACCACGCCGCCTTTGGATTCTGCACACGCCATCGCGGCAAACATATTCATGACCGTGTCCACCTTCGCTGCCACCCCATCGACCAAATTATTCATCTCCGCCGCCGCACACGCCTGCGTCCCCTCCGACGCACTCCAAATCCCGAGATCGCCTTGCGGCAGTTGGCGATCGCCATCCTGATCACCGGTGCTGTCCGCGTCGGGATGAATCGCTTCCGGATGATTGAGCACATTCACCGTGGGCCCGTAACAACTCGGGCGCGTGCCCGCCGCGCGCGGCAACGAAAACGCGCAACTGCCGGTGCCCGCCGCCAACGTCGCCAATGCCTGACGTTTGGTGCCATAATCCGTCGCCGCGGTACTGCTCGCATCCGCATCCACCGCGATGACCTCTTTCACGGCCAACGAACTCGAGGTCGCCGCCGTACTCGCCGTCGGCGAACTGACCACAACATCCGTTGGAACGGTGGCAGAAGCGGTCGTTGTGCTACTATTCCCCACCGACGTCGCGCTGCCACATCCCGCCATCCAGGTGAGCGCACCCAGTGTCACATACGCCCGCAGCAATCGTTTCCATTGTAGACTGAATCGCATAGTGTCCTCTCGGTTCGACCGTGACCGCCGTCATTATTTTGCAAGTGATGTACCAACCGACGCGCCCAACAATCCGCGACGTTAGCATCGGCGCATGGCTTTGATGCAGTGGGGATTGACTCATTTTGGTGGCGGAGTACCCACCGCGAGACGCGAGACGCGCGACGTCATTGCTTTCCCGCCCACATCATCTGCCGCGCCAACCCGCGCAGGAATTTCACGTCGTCGGCGGTGAGTTCGGCGCGATTGAACAGTTGCCGCACATTACGCATGACATGCACCGGATCGCCATGCGGAAAAAATCCGATCGCATCGAGTGCGGATTGCAAATGGACATACATCGCTTCCACGGATGTTGCGATTGCCCGAGATGCGCATTTGACCTTACCGGCGACCGGCGACCGGCGACCGACAACCGCCCTTCGCCACTCATACGCCACCACCGCGACCGCGTGCGCCAGATTCAGCGATTCGCGCGCAGCGTCGGTGGGAATCGTGAGCAGCGCGTGACAGCGTTGCAACTCGTCGTTGGTGAGTCCCCACTCTTCCGAACCAAACACAATCGCCACGCGTGTGCGCGGACCGACCTCGGTGAGTAGATTTTGTAATTCTGGCAGCGCCGTGAGTTGGCGATGTTGTCCTTTGCGACGCGTGGTGCCGAGCACCAACCGACACCCGTGCAACGCATCGGTCAGATTGTCAAACACGCCCGCGCGTTGCAAAATCGCGCGCCCACTCACCGCGCGCGCCACCGCGTCCGGATGCGTGGGCGGGACATGCGGCGCCACCAAGCGCAATTCTCCCGCACCGAAATTCCCGATCGCCCGCGCCGCCGCGCCAATATTGCCGGGATGTTGCGGACGCACGAGGATGAAGATGGGGGTGGGCATAATCACCGAGGGACGAGGGACGAGGGACGAGGGACGAGGGACGAGGGACGACCGCTCCCGTTGGTCGCTGGGACGAAGGACGCAACAACATTACAGTCACTGCAGTTTCGTCCTTCGTCCCAGTGAGCGCAGCGAACGGTCGTCCCTCGTCCCTCGCTTACCTCAACTCCTGTCTCCTATTCTCTAGTCTCTATTCCCTAAATACATCCGAATCATCTCATACGCACGCCGCTTAATGAGATAATCGGTGTGCGTCAGGCCGGCGACTTCGATGTTGAGCGGCGTGGCTTCGCCGTGGGGGGCCTGCCACTGACAACAGGAAAGTGGCGCCACGCGGTCGTTGGGGGACGCAATCGAAACGCACGTGACCGCGGCGGGCACTGGCGCGGCGGCCAACGCCACAAAAAATCGCGACGTGCTGCGCATCTGGCGCACACTCGGCATCGCAAACGCGAGTGGCGTAATGCGCACGACCTGTTCGCGTGAAAATCCCTGATGCGGCGTGCCCAACGTAATGAGCGTGTGAATATCGTCCGCACCGGCCAGACAACTCACGACGTAGCGCCCGATCAATCCACCTTTGGAATGTCCGACGATCGCAATGCGTCCGAGTTGAAAACGTGCGCGCAACGAACGAATCTTGCGTTGCACATCGCGCGCGATCGGTTCGATGCGGCGCGTGTTGAGCGTCCCGAAGGCACCGCCAATGCGAATACTAAACACATCGAATCCGTCGGCGCGCAGGCGTTTCTCGAGCACCACCAGGCTGCGGCGCGTGCTGCCGAATCCCGGCAACAATAAAACCGGTCGACTCACCTCACCGCGCGCAAAATCGGTGCGCCGCGCAATGCGATTCCCATGCACCGCCACCGCCAACCCCTCGCGATAATGCACCAACAATCGCCGCACGCGCCGATACAATCGAGTGAAAGGGGAAAAAGGCATGAGTTATTTTAGCACGGATTTTTTTTTCTGTCCCTACGTCCTTACGTCCCTGTGTCCCTACGTCCTTATGTCCTTACGTCAAAAAAAATCTGTCACCCTCCATTAAAAGACATAGGGACACAGGGACGTAAGGACGTAAGGACATAAGGACGTAGGGACATAAGAACAACAATCACCGCATCAATTGTAAGACACACTCCGTCATCACCGCGCGATCGGGAATCGACGACCGTTTGGCACGCAGTTCGGTGCGCCAGAGATGTTGGATGCCGCGTTGCAACATCGGTTGCGACAAGCGGCGCGCCTGGGCGGCGTATTCGCGCACGAACATGGGCGGGACTTTCAGCGCGGCCGCGATCGCGCGATCATCCGTGATGCGTTGATCCAGACAACTACGTGCGCGCATCAGCAATCGCCAGTGCCGCGAAAGCAGAGCGAGCAACTGCGGCACCGCGGTGCCAGAGTCGAGCAAACGCTCGAGCATTGCAATGGCCTCGCGCACTTTGCCATCGCCCACCGCGCGCGTAAACGCAAAGACATCGCGCATCGCGGTATCGAGAATCACGTGTTCCACCGCCGGCAAATCGATGATCGGCAACGTCCCCACATACAACACGAGTTTTTCAATCGCCTGCGTGAGCAGCCCCAATTCATTCCCGACAATTTCCGCCAACACCTGCGCGGCCTCTTCGGAAATGGTTTTGTTCTGTTGCTGACAGGTAATGCGAATCCACGCGGGAATTTCGCGCGGATAGAGCGGCAGACATTTGACCGTAAACGCGGCCTGACTGAGGGTTTTGGCGGCTTTGGTGCGTTGATCGATTTTTTCGGCGATGAGGATCAGGGTGGCGTCGGGATTGGGCGAGGTAACATAGTCGGCCAACACGCCAAGATCTTCCGCCTTCCAGGACTCCACGCGCCGAATCAGAAAGAGCTGATGCGCCGCAAACAGCGTCGCACTCTGCGCCTCGCCCACCAACGCCGCCGCCGATTGTTCGCTCGCATCGCCGCGCGTCGGCGCAATGTCACCGCCTAATTGCAACGCGAGTTCCGATCGAATCCGCGCGGTGGCCGTACGAATCAATTCCGTTTCGGTGCCCAACAACAGATACACCCGCGCCATTTTCTTCGCGCGCAGATGTTGGTCAAGTTCGGTGAGAGTAGCCATAAATTCATTAGAGACTAGGGAATAGAGAATAGGAAGAGTTCACTAGTGAAGCATTTCTATTCTCTATTCTCTAGTCCCTATTCTCTATCTCTTCACAACCACATTCACCAGTCGCTTGGGCACGTACACAATTTTTACGATCTGTTGATCACCAATGAAGTGACGCACTTTTTCCGTGAGGGCTTGTTGTTTCGCGTCGGTCTCGGAAATATCGAGCGGCACGGTGAGCGAATCGCGCAACTTGCCGTTCACCTGCACCACCAACGTCAGCGATGCTTCCGCACAGAGCGACTCGTCGTAGGCGGGCCACGTCGCCTGCGCGATCAAGTCCGACGCACCGAGGCACTGCCACAATTCTTCCGCGAGATGCGGCGCGTACGGCGCGAGCACGCGCAAAAAAGTGTGGACAATCTCGCGCGGGAGCGTGGCGGCATTCACGGCGGCGTTCAGGAAAATCATCATTTGCGAAATCGCCGTGTTGAAATGCAGCTGCTCCGTATCGTGCTGCACCTTTTTCACGGTCTGATGCAACAAACGCCACAACGCCGGTTCGCTCGGGCCTGATGCATCGCAAATCCGCGTCGAGAGTGCCCCGCCGGACTCGCCCACGACAAGTCGCCACACGCGACAGAGAAATCGATACACGCCTTCGACACCATCCATCTGCCACGGTTTGACTTGGTCCAGTGGGCCCATGAATAATTCGTAGAGCCGCATCGCGTCGGCGCCGTATTGATCGATGACCTCGTCGGGACTCACGACATTCTGTCTCGACTTCGACATTTTTTCGATGCGCGTCGTGACCGGTGCACCGGTGGCCCGCACAACATGCTCGGTACCGCGCGTTTCGATGTCACTCGGATGATAATATTTTCCCAGGCTATCGCGATAGCTGTAGGCGAGAATCATGCCTTGATTAAACAATTTCGCGAACGGTTCCTTCGTGTGCACGAGTCCGCAATCGAACAAGACCTTGTGCCAAAAGCGCGCGTAGAGCAGATGCAACACCGCGTGCTCCACGCCGCCCACATACAAATCGACCGGCATCCAATAATTTTCGCTGTCCGCGCTCCACGGCGCGTTCGTATTTCTCGGATCGAGGTAGCGCAAATAATACCAACACGAACCGGCCCACTGCGGCATGGTGTTGGTCTCGCGCATCGCGACGGTGCCATCTGCCAACGTGACACGCGCCCAGGCCGCATCGGCGCGCGCCAGCGGCGGATCGCCGTTCAAGGTCGGACGATATTCATCGATCATTGGTAATTCCACCGGCAACGCATCCACCGGCAGCGGAATGATGCGGCCATCGCTTCCGTGCACGATCGGAAACGGTTCGCCCCAATAGCGCTGCCGCGAAAATAACCAATCGCGCAATCGATACTGCACGCGCAACGCGCCGCATTTTTTTTCCGTGAGCCACGCAATCATTTTTTCTTTTGCCACTTCGACGGAAAGTCCGTCCAGAAAATCCGAATTGATGAGCGTACCATCGCCGGTGAATGCCAGCATCGCTATCGGTGCCGCCGCGCCACTCACGACCTCGACAATCGGCAACTGAAATTGCACCGCGAATTCATGATCGCGTTCGTCGTGCGCGGGCACCGCCATGATCGCACCGGACCCGTAGGTCATGAGTACGTAATCCGCGATCCAGATTGGCAGATTTGTTTTCGTGACCGGATGTACCGCATACGCGCCCGTAAACGCCCCACTTTTTTCTTTCGCCAGATCGGTGCGCGCCAGATCGGTTTTTTGCGCACTCGCCGCGATGTACTCGCGTACGAGTACACGGCATTCCGGCGTGGTGATTTTTTCCACCAGCGGATGTTCCGGGGCCAGTACGCAATACGTCGCGCCAAACAAGGTGTCGGGGCGTGTGGTGAAGACGGTGAATGTTTCGCTGCGATCCGCGATGGCAAAATGAATATCGGCACCGGTGGATTTGCCGATCCAGTTGCGTTGCATCTCTTTCACGCCCTCGGGCCAATCGAGTCCGTCCAAGTCGGTGAGCAATCGCTCCGCGTATTCCGTGATTTTCAGCATCCATTGGCGCATCAGGCGCCGTTCCACGGGATCACCGGTCTCGACATATTTACCGTCTTTCACCTCTTCATTCGCGAGCACCGTGCCCAGCGCCGGGCACCAATTCACCGGCACTTCCGCCATGTAGGCGAGGCCGCGTTCAAAGAGTTTCAAAAAAATCCACTGCGTCCAGCGATAATATTCCGGATCGGTCGTGCTGACCTCGCGTTCCCAATCGTAGGAAAATCCGAGGCGTTGAATCTGGCGGCGAAAATTATCGATGTTGCGCTTCGTGATAATCGCCGGATGCATGTTGTCGCGCAACGCCGCGCGTTCCGCGGGCAGACCAAACGCGTCCCAACCCATCGGGTGCAACACGTTGAACCCTTGCATGCGCTTGAGTCGCGCGAGCACGTCGGTCGCGGTGTAGCCTTCCGGATGACCGACGTGCAATCCCGCGCCGGACGGATACGGAAACATATCGAGAATATAATATTTCGGTCGTGCTGCGAGGAGTGCTGGATCGGACGGTGTGCGAAACACTCCCGCCGCCGCCCACGCCGCCTGCCACTTCGGTTCGATTGCGTGCGGATTGTAATGAGACATGGGCGCTACTTAAAGGGTCAAGGGTCAAGGGTCAAGGGTCGTCATCGTCATCGACCCTTCGGCCCATCGATCCATCGACACAATTTCTATCGATACCGCAAAATATCCGTTGTATCGATGATAGCATATATGATAGCATTCATGCAGTCATCACATTTTTAAAATGCCGTGACCCGGGTCTCCCCGCATTAATTTGCAGCGGGATGGAAAAATGGCGAAGCCGTATCAGGTCAAGCAGGTCGTGGCCGCCATCCAAAAACAGGAGGAACTGAGCATATGAAAAACATCATTCACAAATATGCGTACCGTGTCGAATGGTCAGAGGAGGACGACTGCCACATTGCGACCTGTCTGGAATTGCCCACCATCAAGGCGCATGGAAAAAGCATGGAACTGGCAATCCGGTCTATTAAGCAGGCCGTCCACATCGCCATCAAATGGATGAAAAAGGAGAAAGAGGAAATTCCCGAACCGTTTGCGATGCGTCAATTCAAAGGGAATCTCACCCTCAGAACTTCATCCGACGTTCACCGCCAATTGGCCACCCAAGCCGCAGAACAAGGCATTTCAATCAATCAGTACATATTAGCCAAAGTGATGATGTGACGATCACTGCGACACATCGGTACGTCGGCACTTCGGCACGTCGGCACAAATAACCATCCGATACCGCGCAATCGCCCAGGCACCGCGCAGCGCCTCTTGCCAGGACATTTTTGATTTGCCACCGCGTCGCTCGTGAAAAATTGTGGGCACATCGACGACGCGCAGGCCGCGCCGGCGATACACAAATGCGCGGAGTGTTTGCCCGACGTAACCGGCGGCGGCAATCCATTCGGTGGGAAAATCGGCGAGATTGCTCACGCGATACATGCGGAAACCGTTGGTCTGATCGCTGGTGGTACGTCCGAGCAAAACGCGCGCGTAGCAACTCGCCAACCAGTGAATGAGTTTTCGCCGCCACGGCCAACCAATCACCCCGCCGCCCGGAATATTGCGCGAACCCACGACGAGATCGGCGTGCGGCATCGCGGCGAGCAGACGCGGAAGGTCGGCGGGGTCGTGCGAAAAATCGACATCCATCTCGACACAAAAATCGTAACGTTCACTCCGCGCGACCGCAAAGCCACGCACGACGGCACTCCCCCGCCCCGACTTCGCGGGTCGGACTTCCAAACGCACGCGATTCGGAAAACGCTGCGCCACGCCACGCACCAAATCGGCGGTGCCGTCGGGCGACGAATCATCGACAACCATCACGTCGGCCATCATAGGCAGTGCAAGAATCTGCTCGCACAGCGCGACAATATTTTCGGCCTCGTTGTAGGTCGGCAAAATCACCAGCACACGCGCAGCAATTTGTGGTGCGGATGAGATCATGACGCGAGTGATTCCTGCCAGACGGTGAACATGAGCAAAGACCAAACAATTTGGCGATGATTCGCGGTGCCGTCGAGATGTTCGCGCACATAGCGCTCGACGATTTTTGGATCGAGCAGATGATGGCGCGCAATTGCGGCGGGCGACAAATAATCGGTGAGCAGTCCGCGCAGATCGGTGCGCAACCATTCCGCCGTGGGCAGCGCAAAACCCTGTTTCTTTTTCTTCACGACAGAAGGCGGTAACAACGGACGCAACGCGCGTTTCTGAAACCATTTGCCCGAGAGCCCGCGCCATTTCCACGCGGTCGGCAGCGCGCGCGCGAGCGCCAACAATTCCGGTTCGCAATACGGCGCGCGCACCTCGAGCGAGCTCGCCATGCTGGCGCGATCCATCTTGGTCAAGATGTCGTCGGGTAAATAGTAGCGCAAATAATAATGATCGACCGCGTCGTCCCACGTCCCCGTCGCCGCATGCACGTCTTGCAAATCCGCGAACGGCGCGGCCACCTGCACGCCGGTGAGTGCCGCCAATTCTGGCTCCGTGAGCGAGGTCCCGACCCACCGCGCGTGACGCATCGGGATGGTGTCGTGCGTACCTTGCACAAATTTGCGCACCAAATAATCGGGCGTGAGATGCGAGCTGCGCGTGGGCAGTGCTTTCAACAACGCATATTCCCCGGCGCGACGCACCAGGGACGGCACGCGCCGATACATTCGGTGCAGTCGTTCCGCGAGATACGTGGGGTAGCCCCAGAATAATTCGTCGGCGCCATCACCACTGAGCGCAACCGTCACGTGGTCGCGTGCCAATGCCGAGAGCAGAAAACTCGGCAACAGCGAATCGTCGCCGAATGGTTCATCCATGATATCGGCCCAGCGCGGCAACAACGCGACGATGTCGCGACCGCCCACAATCTGCTCGTGATGTTGCGCCCCGTAATATTTTGCCACGTCGGCGGCGGCACTCGATTCGTCGTAACGCGATTCCGTAAATCCGATCGAAAAGGTTTGCAGCGTGCGGTCCGGTTCGAGCTGCTGCGCGAGCGCAAGAATGCTGGTGGAATCGAGTCCGCCCGAGAGCAACACACCGAGCGGGACATCGGATTGCAATCGTTTGCGCACGGAATTTTGCAGCAGCTCATGAAACGCGGCGATCGCATCGCGCCGCGAGGTCCGACCAATCGCGCGCGGCGGCGGCGTCCAATACGGGGCGCAAGTGAGCGTGCCATTTTTCCATTGTGCCAGACTCCCCGCTTCCAGTTTGTGCACGCCCTGCAAAATCGTGTCGGGCGCGGGAATGTAGCCGAACAATAAATACCGCTGCAACGCGCGCGGATCCACGCTGCGCGGCACGGCGGCGATTTCGCGCAGCGCCTTCAGTTCCGAGGCGAAGTACAACGTCTCGTTGGTGGAAAAATAATAGAGCGGTTTTTTTCCGAGCCGATCGCGCGCCAAATAAATTTCGTGCGTGCGACGATCCCAGAGTGCGACCGCAAACATCCCTTCGAGATGTTCGACAAACGCCGCGCCCCATTCTTCGTACGCGTGCGCAATGACTTCGGCGTCGCTGCCGGGCCGAATCGTGTGACCGCGCGCGCGGAGTGTGGTGCGCAGATCGCAAAAATTATAAATCTCGCCGTTGCAGACCACGGCGATGTCGCCAGTTTCGTTGAACACCGGTTGACGACCTTCGGTGGGATTGATGATGGCCAAGCGTTGCATCGCCAGGCCACCACCGGCGGCGACAAAAAAACCGTCGTCGTCGGGGCCGCGATGTTGCAAGCGCTTCGTCATGCGCCGCAAGATCGCTTCATCGATCGGCCGCGAGCGCTCGGTCTGTATAATGCCGGTGATTCCGCACATAAGTGATGACTAGAGACGGCGCACGCGCTCGGCGGCGGGTTCTGCGGCGATGGAGGGTTCGACGGATTCCACGGCGTAGATGCGGCGACGATGAGAACGCAATTCCATGCGCATGAGATATTCGAGCACCAACCCCGCACTAATGAGTTGCACGCCCGCCAACACCGCGGTGCCCGCAGCAACCGCGACCCCCACCGACAGCGCACCGTGCAACACGCCAGCGAGTCCCAATCCAAAACTCACGACCGGCGTGAATAATCCACCGAGCAGACAAAAAAGTCCGAGGCGTCCGATGCCGTACATGGGCGACGAGGCGTAGCGCACCAAATAGCGAATCGTGATGAAATCGCAGAGCACCCGAATGATGCGCGACAATCCGTAATGCGAACGCCCTTCCTGACGCGGCACATTTTGAATCGGCACTTCCGTAATGCGCGCACCTTGCGCGGCCAAGAGCGCCGGGATGAAGCGATGCAATTCGCCCATGAGTTCGAGGTTGCGCACGACCTCGCGGCGGTACGCCTTGAAGGTCGAACCAAAATCGCGCAAGTCCACGCCCGCCAATCGCGCCATGCACCAATTCGCGATCCGCGACGGCAATCGCCGCGACAACCAATGATCCACGCGCTGCGCGCGCCAACCGCTCACAACATCGTAGCCTTGATTGAGTCGCGCCAGCAGCAGCGGAATATCTTCGGGGACGTGTTGCAGATCGCCGTCCATGGTGATCAACACCTCGCCTTGCGCGTGATCGAATCCCGCGGCCAGCGCTGGTGTTTGTCCGTAGTTGCGTTTGAGCCGCACCACCCGCACCTCGGGCGCGCGTTGCACAATCGCGTGCAACAAGCCCGACGTCCCGTCGGTGCTGCCGTCGTCGACAAACACAAATTCGTACGTAACGCCCAACTTTTGCATAGTGGCAGTCAGTCGTGCATACAACGCCTCGATGCTCTGGGCTTCGTTATGCAACGGCACAATCACCGAAACGTGTGGAGTGCTCATGCGTGTCCTTTTTTTGTGACCAATTCCAGCTCCCATTGCCGATTGCGCGAGCGATAGAAACGGCGCCGCGCCCACGGACCATCGTGAATCGGTTCAGCGGGATGCACAATAATCGGGAGCGCGGCCTGGGTGAGTCGGCCCAACGTGTCGTTGGTGATACAACAATGATACGCGGCGGAGGCCACACGATGCGCGCGCAACAACCGCCGCACGCCGTGACTGCGCCACGCCAAAAAACGCTGCTTGATATTGGTGGTGCGCATCGCCGCGCACACCGGCGCGGTCTGGGGCGTCGCGTGGATTGTACGGACCATGGGAATCTGGTATTGCAGCGCCAATCGCGTGACGATGCGGGCCAGCGGGGCGAAACAGAGATGCAAATGTTTTTCGGTGTCGAGCGTGGTCGGCGTGAGTCCCGTCGCCAGAATGCGTTCGATTTGGGCGGCAAACTCGGCGGCGCATTCATCCCACGCAATCCGTCCGCGCAGTGCGCGCCACGCAAATTTTTTCCCATGATCCAAAAATTCACCGTGCCCATTCACGAGCGACGGCACGGCGGTCGGTGACAGCAACGGCGCGCCGCGCAGACAATTCAGATGAATCGACAACGCCAAGTGCGGATTGCGTTGCGCGATGGCGACGGCCTCGTCGAACGCGGGCATGTTCGCCATGAGCGACGCCGACGTCAGTCGACCCGCGCAATGCGCGCGCTCGACCGCCCGGTTCACCTCCGGGCAGAGACCAAAATCATCGGCATGAAATTCCACCGTCATGTATTCCTTCCGGTTGCGCAATCAGTACATAGTCTATATACGTCGGCCCCCTATACGGTACCTTGCATCGACTGCCTATGGTTTTTTCGCAATCAAAATCCCCCGGTCTGCGCCCCTGGCTTTTTGCGCTGCTCTTATTATTGGTCACGATCGCGCTGCGCGCCCCCGCCATTCCATGGCCCGCACTCGAAGAAGACGAGGCCACGCACTTTACCGCCGCCGTGATCATGGCGCAGGGGGGCACACCCTACCTCGACATCGCCGACGGAAAAACGCCGCTCTTCTGGTACATTCTGGGCACCGTCGCCAAAATCGTGGGACCGTGGAATGTTTTAGGCATTCGTGCCGTGACCTGTCTGATGATGTGGGCCACAACATTATTATTGTGGCAACTCGGTCGCATCGTCGCGTCCGACCGCGCCGGTCGCTGGGGCGCGCTCTGCCTGGCACTGTTTAGCACCACCGCTAGTTACAAAATTCTCTCGACCAATTATGAATTATATCACCTGCCCTGGGATCTTCTGGCGTGGGTCGCGCTGGCGTATGCGATCTGGCGGGCGAAACCCGCGTGGGGATTGCTCGCCGGTGCAGCAATCGCCACCGCGTTCTTCATTAAACAAACCGCCGGAATGACACTCGCCACGCAGGGCGCGCTCATCGCGATTGGGTATTGGCGACAACCCCACGAACGTCGCACGTACGCCCTCACCGGTCTTGCGGTGTGCGCCGGATTTTTTGGAACGTGCGCCATGTTTTGGTGGTGGATGGTGCAGGCTGGCATTGCCGCCGAAATGAAATTCTGGAGTTGGGATTACGCCTGGATCCTCACGCATTCCAGCCAAGGCGCGCTCGGGTGGCAACGTTTTCTGGTGCGTACACCGCTCTGGATTGTCGCCACACTACCCGTACATGTCTGGGCAGTTCGTCGCATCTGGCAACAACGCCAAACGCCCGGCGCGCTGGATCGCACCACCCTCTGGCTCTTCACCTGGATTGCGTTCGCCTGGTTTCCGATTTCACTCGGCGGTCGTTACCCGATGCATTATTTTCTCGTAAACCTGCCGCCGCTCTGTCTGCTCGCGGGTCAATGGTTGGCGCCGAAATTTTCCCTGGAAAATTTTTGCAGCGCTGGCCCCGCCCGCGCGCGCATGTGGCGACTCACCAGTCTGTTGGGCATTCCGCTCACCATGTGGATCGTGAATTGGAACGTCGCCTTCGCGAATTCACTCGCGAAGCTGCCGCGCGCCGACCACACGAAACTCGCGCGCCGGATCGACGCCGAGACCGCGCCGACCGATCGGATTTTTGTGTGGGGTCACAATCCGGAATTTTATTTGTACGCGCAACGACTCCCCGCCACGCGCCTGCTCATCTGCGATTTTCTGACCGGTCGGCACAGTATTCCATCGACCAGCATGCCGAATTTGCGCGACTACGACGCGATGATCGTCCCGGGCGCGTGGGACATGGTCTTCGCCGATTTCGCCCGACATCCCCCGCAACTCATCATCGATACCAGCCCCGCCGACCTCCACGACTACCGCGTCTTTCCCATGGCCCGCTATCCGCGGCTGCGCACATACGTCGATGCGAATTATCATCTCGGTTGGACGGAAGATGGTGTGCTGTTTTATGTGAGGAATTGACGTCGTTCACTTCGTCATCGTGGTTCGTAATCGACATCAGCGCCCGCCGCATAACGAGTGGGGACAGTCCCCAACGCATAAGTGGTTGAAATGACGACGGCGGGATTTTTCCTAATCCTAATCCTGATCTTGATCTTAATCGTGATTTGCGTGCGCCCATTTCACGCAATGAGATCGTGATCGATGTACCCGGCGAGGGACGATTACGAATCAGGATTATGATGACGATTACGAGTCACGATTACGAAACTGCCGATTAGGATTACGATCAAGATTACGATGCACGATTATGATGACGGCGAACCCGCCGACGTGGCAAGGCTTGCCGCACCAAGGATTCCCGCCGCGTCACCAAGTTGTGCGCGATGTAACTGCACACCTTGCGCAGTTTCGGCGTAGGTGTATTTCGCCAGGCTGCGCCGGGCCTCGTTGATAAATAATTCCCACGCCGCGCTCACGCCGCCACCGAGCACAAAATGATCGACACCTAAAATATTCGTGAGCGAGGCGATGCCCGCCCCGACATACGCGCCGAATTTTTTCCAGAGCGTGCTCGCAAAAATATCGCCGTCGCGCGCGAGACGATCCAGATCGGCGGGCGTGACCCGTGCGGCCACGCCGCCAAAG
>Ga0209515_10006042_pt1 | contig 15298 bp, 11 predicted proteins | sample Subgroupgradi54m_FD_187454 | JGI IMG/M metagenome (GOLD analysis project Ga0209515, IMG submission 187454) | Subsurface groundwater microbial communities from S. Glens Falls, New York, USA - GMW60B uncontaminated upgradient, 5.4 m (SPAdes)... ...
TCGCCGAGGGTGAGCGGGGTGATGGTTCTGCCGAACGCCGTCTGCAGGGCGGCGAGGACCGCGCCGCGGTCGGCGTCGGGGGCGATCGCGGCGAGGTTGGCCACGGCCGCGCCGGTGCCGAGGGTGTCGGCGATGCGCCGGAAGGCAATCAACTCGCGGAGTTGAGGTGCCTTATGCCGAACTCGGCATAAGGCGCCTTATGCAGATCGGCGGATTATGCCGAAGTCGACGCTTGCGTCGCTGGTGGAGCGATCTGCCAGGACGGTCATCGCGGCATAACCGCGCGCTGTCAGCGACGGCGACTCTCGACGCGGGCGCCAGCAACGCCAGGGGTAGACGGGTGGAAGTGCAGCTCCGTCGCCTTCTTTTCGGCCAGGTCACCCCAAGCTCGGGGCGCGTCGCGGTACTCTCCCGCAGTGATCCCGGACAGACATGCGGTCCAGAACTGGCTCGGCTGCGCCATCCAGAGCGCATATGAACACGATGCCCAACTGTTCCGCGAGGCCGCCCACGAGCGTTCGATCGTCTTCCATATTGCCCGGAGGCTGGCCGCCATGGTCGACGTGGGGCTGTCCGGGTGGGCTGTTGACGTTGAGTACGACCGACAGCATCTGGATCACATGAAGGCTTTGAAGAAGAAGCTCCATGGCCTCGGGAGTCCGACGGACGAGGTCTGCCCCGACCTCATTCTTCATCGGCGAGATGGATGTTCCGCTGAGCACAATCTGCTCGTAGTCGAGGCCAAGAAGGCGGGCAGCCGTAGGCGCAAGCGGGAGCTCGATCTCCTCAAGCTGCGGCTGTTTACCGAGGCTCCCTTCTCGTACCGCTATGCCGTCTTCTTGGAGTTCGCTGCCGAGACTGGGCAACCGAGCTGGCTGTGGGTGTCCGATCCGGCGGACAGCCGATCCATGTCGGTGGTCGTAGCGCCCTGTCTGGCCGGCAACGGTCTGGCGGCCGTCCGAGGCATCGCATCGCCTGCCGAGTGTCCTATGTGGATCGAATCAACTGGTCGTGGACCCGTTGCTGCTTGCTCTCACAGGCCTTGAAGGAATTCGAGAAGGTGGTCGGTGGCGGGCTGGTATCGGCCGGCTGGGGTGGCCGATGGTCTGGTCCGGTCGAGCGCCTGTTGTTTGAGGGCGAGGTCGGCATGCAGGTAGATCTGTGTGGTGGACGTCGATTCGTGGCCGAGCCAAAGTGCGATGACCGTGGTGTCGACGCCGGCGCTCAGGAGGCGCATCGCCGTGGTGTGCCGCAGGATGTGCGGCGTGACCTTCTTGGCGGCCAGTGAGGGACAGGTGTCGGCGGCGCGGCGGCTGTGATGGGTGAGTCGGTGCTCGACGGCGTCTCGGCTGAGCGCGCCCCCGCGCCGGGTGGCGAACAGCGGGTCGGTGGGTTGGCCGGCGCATTCGGCCAGCCATAGGCGCATGACCGCGACGGTGTTCGGGGTCAGGGGTGTGATGCGGTCCTTGCGGCCCTTGCCGTGGCAGCTGACGTGGGGCCCGGCTCCGAGGTGCAGGTCGCCGCAGGTCAGGCCCGTAAGTTCGGACACGCGCAGGCCGGTCTGGGTGGCCAGCAGGAGCAGGGCATGGTCTCGGCGGCCGGTCCAGGTGCCGCGGTCGGGTGCCGCGAGCAACGCGTCGGTTTCAGCGTCGGTGAGGAACGTGACGATGGTGCGCCGGGACTTCTTCGGTGGGATCGCCAGGACGCGCGCGATGTCGCCGGCGTGTTCGGGGTGGCGCAGCGCCGCGTACCGGTAGAGGGAGTGCACGGCGGCGAGGCGGGCGTTGCGAGTGCGGACGGTGTTGGCGCGTTCGTGTTCGAGGTGGTCCAGGAACGCGGCGACCAGCGCCGCGTCGAGATGGGGGAAGTCGAGCTGCGACGGCGTCGCGCCGGTGTGCTGTGCGGCGAAGGTCAGCAGCAGCCGCAGCGCGTCGCGGTACGCGGCGATGGTATGTCCGCTGGCCTGGCGTTGGCGGATGAGCCGGTCGGTGAAGAACGCCTGCAGCGTCGCGGAGAATGAGGTCATGACTGGCCTTCCGGGTCCGGGGGTGCGTCGAGACGTCGGGCGGCCTCGGCGAGCAGTTCCGGTGCCGCGTGCAGGTACCAGTAGGTGTAGGCGGGTTCGAGGTGACCGAGGTAGGTCGACAGCAGGGGAAGGCGGGCCTGCACGTCGCCGCCGTCGCGGTACCAGTCGATGAGGGTGCGGACCGCGAACGAGTGCCTCATGTCGTGCAGGCGAGGCCGGCACCGCGCCGACCGAGGCCGCACGCCTGCCATGGCGAGCAGCCGGGCGAACGTCATCCGTAGGCAGTTGTAGCGCTTGCGGGTGCCGGCCGCGGACAGGAACAGCGCGGTTGTCAACGGCCGAGGACACAGCTCGTCGCGGCGCTGCAGGTAGACACGCAACGCCTCGACCGTGGTCGTGTGCAGAGGAACGAGCCGGGACTTGCCGAACTTGCCGTTGCGGACGGTGAGCAGCGCGCCGTCGACGTCGACGGCGACGTCGTCGCGGTCCAACGCGAGGGCCTCGCCGATACGCATCCCGGTGACCCACAGCAGACCGATCATGGCCTGCAGGGTCAGGCCGCACAGCCGTGACGGTACCCGGCGGGCGGCGGCGAGCAGCGCCGCGATGTCGTCATCGGAGTACAGGTAGGGCACCGCCCGATGCCGGCCGTGGGCAAGCAGCCCGGGCGGGGGCACCTCGGTGTTCGGGTCCAGGGTGTGCATGTAGGCCGCGAAGCCCCGCACCATCGTCATCCGATTGGCCAACGTCGCCTGGCCAGCGCCGACCGGTGGGCAGGTCACCCAGGCCAGGGCGTTGTCGATGGTGACGGTGTCGTCGGCCCGGGCCTCCACGCTGGTGAGGTACTGGGCCAGAACCTTGCCGTCGTGTTCCAGCTTGAACCCCAGCGTGCGGCGCATTGTCAGGTAGTCGGCCAGCCCCTGCCGCAGCGGAGTCATGACGCGGCGCCCGGCCAGGTCCGGCCCAGCGGGCGCAGCGCCGCGAGGTCCACCCTCGCGTAGATCGCCGTCGTGTACGCGCGTTGGTGGCGCAGGACCTGCCCGATCTCGGTCAACGGCGCACCGGCGGCGAGCATCCCCGTCGCCGCGGTGTGCCGCAGCCGGTGCGCGGTCAGCCAACCCAGACCGGCGCGTGCCGCCGCGGAGACCACCACCTGGGTGATCCCCACCGGGCTCAGCCCCTTTTGCGGGGCCATGACCCGGATGAAGACGCACCGGTCCAGGGCGGCGGCCGGTCGGCCCGACCGCAGGTAGGCCACCAGCACCTCGCCGACGTCGACGGGCAGGGGAAGGCGGTCGCGGCGGTTGCCCTTGCCGGATACGACGATCTCGCCCTGCCGCCAGTCGAGGTCCTCCAGCCGCAGCGCGGCCACCTCCGCGCAACGAAGCCCCAGACGCGACAGGAGCACCAGGATCGCCAGGTCGCGGCGTCCGGCCGGGCTCTCGTCGCACGACCCCAGGAGTGCCTGCACAGTCGCGGGAGTCACGCCTCGTGGGAGTGCCGGCTGGCGGCGGGCGACCGCGGGGACCGCGCCCACCAGGCTGTGCGCGAGCAGGCCTTCCACGTGCAGGTAGCGCAGCAGCGACCGCATCGCGGTCGCAACGCCCTGGGCGGCCCGGGAGTTGCGCCGCCGACACTCGGCCAGCACGAACCCCGTCACGTCGCCCTGGGTCAGCGGCGGCGCCAACGCGCCGGCACCGCCCTGGACCCGCCCGGTCAGGAACGGGCGGACGACATCTGCGTAGTCGCGCGCCGTCTTCGCGGTGACGCCGCGCTCGCCCATCAAATACTTCCGGTACCGGTCCACAAGCACCTCCGCCGGGGCACGCGGTGGCGGCGGCGCGGCGGGCGCCGGCACCACCGAGAGGTGCCGCAGGTAGCCGAGCAGCGGCCCGAGCGCCCGGGTCGAGCGCATATAGGTGTAGCCGGCCGCCCGACGGGCCGTCAGGTACGCCTGCACCACCTCCGCAGTCAGCGCGGACACCGCCACGCCCTCGCTGGCCATCCACCGACTCAGGTGCGCCACCAACTCAAGCTGGATCCTCGCCGAGGTATCGACGTACCCCAACCGCTGCAACTCGGCGCCGAAACCCACCAGGTACGGCTCAAGCGGCCCCGAGATCCGTACCCGCGAAACATCGAACACGCTCATCACTGTCTCCATGAGCCGATGAACGGGGCTCCGGCGGAAACGGTTATGCCGCGATGACCGTCCTGGCAGATCGCTCCACCAGCGACGCAAGCATCGACGTCGGCATAATCCGCCGATCTGCATAAGGGGCCCACGAGATTTCGCCGTTGCGCAGTTGGGTGTTGAGGTTGGCCGCGGCGCTGACCGCCCTGGCCGGCACGCCCAGCGAGCGGGCCAGGTCGAAGTCGGTAGTCACTTCAATGTGGACACTGAACCGCGACGCCAATGCCTCGGTCAGAATCGCCCCGTGAACACCCGGTTCTCTGAACAAATAGGATCGTCTATTTTGTGCTCGGCGGCTCGGCGGCTCGGCGGCTCGGCGGCTCGGCGGCTCGGCGGCTCGGCGGCTCGGCGGCTCGGCGGCTCGGCGGCTCGGCGGCAGCAACTGCCTTGCCTGTGGCCCGCCGGATGTGTTGATCGGTTATCGGCGTATAGATCCGGCAGGCATCGTCAAGAGTTGGCAGGCGACGACCATCGTCGTATTCAGCGCTTCAGGCGTGACCATCGTGGATCCAGCGGCCTCCCGGACCGCTTCACATGGCAACGCCCACGCCGTGGACACGTGATAGTGGGCGGGCGAGCCCTGTGGCACTCTTTGCCTCGAAGGGACCATTCACGATGCTGCCCGACCTCACCATTCCGACGATTTCAAGAAGCTCTGGCTTTCGGCCCGTGTTGTGCAAGGCTCGAACACGACGACGCAAGCCTCGGTCGTGACGCTAGGCGCCGTCGGTGCCGATACCGCGGACGGAGTTGCCGATAAGACACGGGCTGGATCGATGATCGATTCGTTGCCCGAGTCGGTGAATGCCTTCTGGACGAATTTGGGGCCGAGGAGCGTCTTTCTGGTCGTTGGGATCCAAGACCGCAAGGCAACGGAAGGATGGGAACGGTCCGGTCTCGTGGGCGTGGGATGCGTAAAGGCGCTTGTCTTGATCCAACGTCAACTATTGTCCGCGGGACTGAGCGGGGAGTTCGTCACAGCCGAGGAACTGCCGCCGGCCCGATGGGGCGGAGATCTTGTCCTGATCGGTGGCCCGGACACCAATGGCGTGACGGCAGAGATGTTGAACCAGCTGGATGGATGTCTGTCCTTTGCGTTTCCGCGCTGGTCGAGTCACAACGTGGGGCTCTTTGACCGCTTGTTGTCGACCCAGATCCTTCCTGAGAGCGACGCCCAGGGAGAGGTCGTCATCGACTACGGTCTTATCGTCTGTGCTCGGAACCCGCTCGCCAACGATGACGCCAAGGTGGTCGTGCTCGCAGGGTGCTGGGGGTATGGCACCGCGGCTGCCGCGACGGTGCTCGGCTCGAAGATGCTCTACGAGAGCGACGTCTGCCGCTCCGGTCAGCCGTTCGAGGCGCTCGTTCGTACCGTTGTTCTGCAGAAGACGCACCATGCCGCCTCCATCGTGGACGTTCGACCACTTGATGCCTTCACTGCTGAGCAGAGAGTGTCGCGTTCTCAGAGGGCGAGTCCGAGCACCGGACTGTATGTCAGCCGCGTTGATCAGGGCGGGCGGTGATGGCGCCAGGCCACCGTACGACTTCGGTGTCGGAGACCTCGACCTGCGCGGCATAGAAATCGGCTATCGGCGGCAACCGTCGGTGCAGTCGAACTCGGACCGGGGGCGTCGAGAGTAGCCGGCGGGCTTTGCCGATTGTCCCTGGACGCGGGTCTGCGGCTGGAAGTGCGGGCACGACTCGCGCCGGTTGGGATCCACCTCGATGCCTGACGCTTGAAGACACTCACCGACGGGCCAAGGCATCATCGCCCTCTAACGCGTCCCCAGGACGCCGTCGGTCATTGGCCCCTTGGAGGCGGCCAAGCCGACGGGCATGGCCCAGCGGCCAGGGAAACGGCTCGTCGGGACCGCGGCCGATGGTGACCATCGCCGCATCGGCGGCCACCGCGAAGCCCGTTCACCGCGGCGTCGATCCCGATCACTATGGGCGCGCTTGATCATCGGTGATAGCCGATATGCGCAGCGTCTCAATGGTGAGCGTTACCTGCTTGTGAGCATCGGAGGTATAAAGATCGATCTCCTGGCGTCCGCCGTGCGAGTCGGATACAGAGATGCTGGTGATGCGGTCCCGGTCGCACCGTCGAAAGTGACCGACAATGAGGTCAGCGGCGACCGCGCTGGCTACGCTGAGCGGAACGTTGATCGCGAAGAGGAGTACCTGAGCCGCAGTGCTCAGATCGCGATGCACCGTTCTCGTCCGATACTGCAGGGCGACCCCGGGCATGAGCTCCAGCTCCGCGCCGGCAGCCGCCGTTCCGACGAGATCCTCCACAAGTCCCACGGTGAACTGTTTATCGGATACGACTCCGAGTTCGAGTCTCACTGGCTCGCTACCCCCATTCGCGCCCTTGGATCACCGACGAGAAACCAAGGCGACCACCAGTCCGGGTCATCAGGAGAGGGTTCTACCATCTCGTCCGGCACCAACGGCCTCGCCTGCGCGCCGGTCATGTGCCGCATTTGGCGGCGAGCCCACTGGACAGCTGCGCCGATGGACAATGGTGCGGTGGGCAGACTCCACGGTCGGGCGGTTCCCTCATGCCTCAACGCGGAGACGATCAGGTCGGCGAAGAGGGGAGCCGCCGAGTCCGACACGACCTTGAGACTCACGACTGCTGCCTTCGCCTCGGCGCTCACGATCAACTGCCGGACGATTCCGAAGAACTCGTTATTTTCGTCATGTGCGAACGCGCCGGCGTTGCACGCGGTGAGCAACAGAATGTCCGCGGTCAACTGCATGTTGGCGAGGTCGATGGGGGTCACGATGCCGCCGCTGAAGACCAGGCCGCCGACACCGGCGTGACAGGCAAGGTGCAACAGGCCGACATGACCTTCTTGCTCGAGGAAACGGTCTGCCTGACCGGTTACGAGGCACCGGCCGCTTTCACCGAAGTACGTGCGGCAAATGTTCTGCACTTCCCAGTCAACCGACGGCAGGTGGTCGTGACAGCTATCCGATACGCCCAGGTAGGAGAGCTGCGCCCGGTTGTTGTCGGCAGACTCGTTGTCGATACCGCGACGCTGTTGCATGAACGCGCCTGCCGCCGGGACAACAGATGTGATGAACGTGTCGCCCAGGAGTCCACCCGGTCGCGCGGGCAGTACGTGCCACGGAACCGCCACGAGGTCACGGTCGGGGCAGATGATGAGCGTGTCGACCGCCGAGTCCGGGAACCCTATAAGCTCACCCGCCGCCCGATGCAACATTTCTCGGTCGGCCTCGGTGATTTCGCCGGCGTGTCGCTCCTTCTGCAGCAGATGGGCCACATCCGGCGCCTGGACCGCCTCGAACCTGGCGCCGCTCGACGTTACCTGGCTGCGCAGCACCTGGTCGCCATGGCACATGACGAAACCGATGTACATCTCGCCCGGTGTTAGCTGCGCCTGCAATTCGGAAATCTCGACTGTCGGGCTGCTAGCCAGCGACAACGTCTTCTCGGATTCCTCGGCGATTTCCTCAAGGCGCTCCCGCTGGGCTCGCCGGGCCGTCTCGAGTGCAGCCCGCGCCGCGCTGGCCGGCTCTGCGTCCCTGCTTCCGACCGCCTCATCAAGATCGAAGCGCGCGTGCTCGATCTCATCAGTAGCGCGGCGCAGAGCCGCATCACTGGCGAGGAACCGCAACCACACCTCGCGCTCGCCCTGCTGGTCCTGTAGGGATCGTGCCTTGACGACCTGCTCAAGCCCCCATACGAGCTGCGACCAGTGCGGGTCGGATTCGTTCCGCTCGGCCGCCCACCGTCCGGCGGTCCGCGCGATCATGGTGAAGCCGTGTCTGCCGAGCTGGTCGTTGAATTCCCTTTCGACAGGCAGCAGTCTGCTCGCACGTCCTGCCTCGTAGAGGTAGACCGCCTCCAGCGCCGTGTCCATCCATTCGTCGGTCGGACCGGCATGGAGGCCGATCATTGCGGCTCGCAACTCCACGGCCGAGGCCAGCTCAGCTGGCCTCTCTGCGCCCCGAAACGACTCCACGCACGCGACCAGCAGACGATCAATGTGGGCGTCGTCGCGGTCGACGTCACGGTCCCACCGGTTGAGTAGCTCGCCCTGGCCGGACCTCGCGACCCCTAGGCCATGAAGGTTTCCGACGTCGGAGAACCCTTGCGCGGCCTTCTCCAACAGATCGAAGGCCTCACCCGCATGTTCGGCGTGAACCAGGGCGACCATGCTGCGCACAGTTCCCGCCAAGTAGTACGCGTTCGCGGCGCTGGCGGTGTCGCCAAGGAGCTCGAACATCGCTGCGGCCGTGTGGAACTCGTCGCCGATTTGCAGGTCGCGCTCGGTATCAGGACTCCTCGGCGTCATCTCGAGCGCCTCTGCATGGGCAAACCGGCAGATGGCTTCGGCTCGCGGGCTGCCGCGGGTACGGAAAAGCTCGATAAGTTCGGCAAACGTCGCCGCGCCGCGTTGCGTGTCCTTTCGCAACAGCCGTGCCAGCCCGCGGAGGGCTGCTTCGCAGGCCTGATCGTTGCCGTCTGCGTCGGCCAGCGTCGCGGCGCGGCGGTACTGTGCCACGGCCTCGGCCACGTTGCGACGCTTGGCGTGACCTCGCGCGGTCGTCAGACGCATCTGAATCTCAACCGCCCGGTCCGCGGGTCCGCGACCGACAGCGGCCATATCGGCTGCCTCGCGGGCGTAGGGAAGAGCACCTGATTCGTCACCGTGCAAAGCCAACAGGCGAGCCTTCTGGTAGCAGGCCCGCAATCGCGCGTCGACAAACTCCGCGTCCGGAACCCCCTCCGTGATCGCGATGATCCGGTCGCATCGTTCCTCCACGTCGCGATGGCTGTCACGCGCCGACGGGTCCGCTCGGCCAAGCTGAACTAGCCCGTCGAGGCGGGCTGTCTCGACCCGCACCCGCAACCGCGCCAGCGAACCGTCGACCTCAACTACCTCATCGCCGCCGCGACGTTGCCCGGCAACAGCGTCCAACTGGCGGGAGGCGGCAACGAAACAAGCAAGGCCTTCGTCCAAATGGTTCGACACCGCGAGAACGAAACCGCCGGAAAAACGCGCATGGACGGCCTGCATTGGATCGCCACAACTTTCGTACAGCCGTGCGGCCCGAAGAAACTGCTCGGCAGCTTCCGGGCTTTGTTCTGCCTGCGCGAGCAGAACGCCGTACTGGAAGCGCGCCTCCGCCTCCTGACGTACGTCACCGCTGCGTTCGAAGGCAACGGCGGCGGCGGCGAGCGCCGCCATCTGCCGGCTGAACGGCCCGTCAATCAAGTCTTCGCTCCCATCAGGTCGGAGACGACGCCAGCATGGGATCGACTAAGTCGGGTCGACCCGACTCGCGCTCGCTGAGTAGCATTGCGACGCCGAGGTTCAGTTCGCCGGCGGTCTTGTGGTCGCCGGCGTCCGCCGCTAGTTGGGCGGCGAGTTCACCCATGCGCACCAACTCCCCGTGGGCGGCCGGGGAATCCGCCTCGCTGATCGCCAGGACGAGCTGCCCGCGCGCACGAAACTCGGCCTGCGCGTCGGAGGCCTCGGCATATGCGTCCGCCGCAACGCGAAAGGCGGCTATCGCCTGCGCCTTGAGGGCCCATTCCCGCAGCACAATTCCCTTCTCCACGAGTATCTCGGCTACTTCGGTTCGTGCGCGGCGCCGGTTGTCAATTGACGAAGCCAGCTCCTCCGTGTGCCCGACCAACTGCTGAAGGTAGCGCGTGGCCTCGCTTGGTCTGAGTTTCCGGAGTATTTCGGAAATGTTACGGGTCGCGCGGAGCGCGATATCGGCATCGTCGCTGTCAGCGGCGTGAAGGATCCAGTACGCGGCCTCCGCGGGTGCCTCCTCCTTCTTGAGCAGGCCGAGGTTTAGAGCGGCTCCGGTATGGCCGGCGTTCGCGGCGTGCCGGTACCAGTCTTCGGCCTCCGTCGGCGCCTCGCCGGAAAGTATGACACCCAGGTTGTGGGCGGCTTTTGCCGAGATTTCCCGGTCACCCGCTTGGGCCGCCCGCCTCCACCACATCACTGCTCGCGCAGGATCTCGTTCCCTAAGCAGTAGTCCAAGATTGAATGCGGCATCGACACTTCCCGCGTCGGCCGCGACCACATACCAATGTTCCGCCTCGACAGAATCCTTGTCTTTGAGAAGTTCGCCTAGATTGAGCGCGGCGGCGTCGAGACCCAGACCGATCGCCTGGCGATACCAGCGGACAGCTTCGTCGGGACGCTGGTTATGCAGGAACAAGCCGAGATTGAATGCCGCATCCGCGTCACCCGCCTCGGCTGCGGTCCGCAACCAGTATGCGGCCTCGTCCGGGTCGTGCTCTATCAGTAGGACTCCCAGGTTGACCGCGGCATCAACGTGTCCCGCCTCGGCGGCCCGTCGGTACCAGCGACCTGCCTCTTCTGGGTCGCCATCCTGCAACGCCAGGCCCAGATGAAATGCTGCATCCGAGTCGCCTGCGACGGCAGCAGGCCACCAGCGAAGCGCCGAATTAGGGTAGTTCACGCTCCATTGCCCTCCGCGTAGGCGTAATCGGGGTAAAGGAACCGGGGCCAAGGCGTTGCACGGTGGTTCATTGAAGAAGCCTAAAGCGCAGGGTTCCCTGTCCTTGTCGGCCATCGTTCGCAGCTTTGCGAAGACTGACGAGACCAGCCGGTTGTCATCGTGCTCTCCGTCGTGGGTTCTGGGGGACGGGCCGCCAAACGCAGGCTGCGTGACGGTGCGGGATTTTCCAGCGTTCAGTAACGCGGTCTTGTCGTTGATACGATTCACTCCATCATGTAGGGAAGTAGCCAGCATGCGAGGGCGATGATCGCGAGGGCGACAATGACGATACCCAGAAAGATGCCCACGACAAACGTGATGGGGGTAAGAACCAGCAAGCCAACGCCAGCACCATTGTTGCCCTGCCCAAATTGCTTCATGGAGGCGAAGAAGCACGCGATCGCGCAGGCGCCGGCGATTCCGTACACGGCTATGTCAACAATATTCATGCGCAGCCCTCATTTCGGCCATTGCGCTTGTTGTCGTGTCGCTTGGCGTCAATGTCGCTTGCGTAACAGGGTAGGCGGTGTCTTCTCTGTAGTAGACGCTCCGGTCCTCGGGTAGGTGTATCCGATGCGAAAACCATTGCTCCGTATTGTCGATCATGCGGCTAGTGATCAGCGGCGCGGTGTAAATCATTTTGCGGGTTTGCAGCCCAATAAGTACCACCGTGGACCGGTGGTTGAGAAATTGTCAAGGCCTGTAGGTGAGAAATCTTGTTTTGGGGCCTATTTCTCGCGCCCGCAGAAGCGAGTCGTCGCAAATCCATTCTCTGACGACCCAACAGAGGACACGCCCAGGTATGTCGTCGGGGGTGGGCCGTGCGCCGGGGCTGCTCACCAAGCTGATCTCCGACGGGGTGGTTCAGGGGGTCGGCTGCCGCGGGCCGCGTCCGGGCCAGACCGGCGACGGACGTCGGCACACCATACTTCACCTGGTTGAACGTGCCGCCCGTGCAGAGGGCGTGGACTCGTTCGTCGAGATACTGGCCTACAAGCCTGACCTCGGCGCCGGCGCTCGCCCAGATCTGTGAAGAGCTGGTGCTGGCGGGCCGGCGACAGCAGGCATTGGAGCGGGCCGAACGCGACCTGCGGGAATGCGCCAGCGACCGAGTCGACCACAACCTGGGCGAGCTGCGTCGGTTGGCGATCGGTTCTTACACGACGCGCGGTGGCGACCACGACGCTGCTGAGCTGGCTCGGGCGAGACTTTGAGGCCGCACCGTCGCTGCAGGCCTATCACCGCCTGCGCACGCATGCCGACAAGTCTCGGCGCGGGTGCCGGGACAAGGAACTGACGGGTGCTGCGCGCTCGGCCCTGCCCTAATTAGCAGGCGAGGGTCAAACGCCTGTCGGGCCGTACCACTCCGCTATCACCGCATGTGTTCCCGGCGATTGTCGCTTACGCGTCGTACACCTCACTCAGGCCAGGCAGGCGCAGCGTTCGTGTCCTGCCGCGAGCCGTTGACCGCCGCGCCGTTCGCCCTGCCTGCAGGTGCGGCGGCTGCGGTTCTTCCCGCCTCTACTAGGAGCGTGGGTCCTGCGACCGACGGCGGACGAATCAAGCGCGTCGGCCCTGACCGGATGAAGCGGTCGAGGCACGGCTTGAGCCTGAACGACCGTGCGGGACGCTGACTCGGCTGTAGTCCGTCTTGACGTCCGGTTTACCGACGACGGGAAGCTGTGACCAGCCTTCCGGCCGCGCCGGCGATGCGGGGCATGCCGAGCATGACGGTGCGTCGTTGGGCGACGCGGTCGAGCTGGGCGAGCTTCTCATCGGCGGCGGTCAGGCTGACGGTGAGTCCTTCGATCTCGCCGAGCCAGCCTTCGCGTTCGGCTTCGGCGATGCGGTCGGTGAGGTTGTCGCGGATCTCCACCAACCGGGGGCGTTGGGCGGGGTCCGGGCGTAGCACGGGGCAGCGGATACAGGCGTGTTCGTGCAGGCAGGGCGTGGCGTAGGCGCGGCCGCAGGTGCCGATGGAGACCTTGCGGCGTTCGAAGTGGCCGAGGAACTCCTCCCACTCGGCGTCGGTGGGGGTGCGGTACTCCTCGGCCGGGCGCAGCGACCGGCGGCGGGCGAGGAACGCCCGGTGGGCCTCGATCGCCTCGGTCGGATAGATGGCCTTGTATCCGAGCGTGGTGGCTATGTCTCGGTGTCCGCAGATGATCTGTGCGATGTGCGGTGGCAGGCCGTTGAGGATCGCTTCGGTGATGAAGACCCTACGAAAATCGTGGGGGCGAAAGCGGATCGGCTGGTCGTCGGCGGTGGTCGGATCGAGGGCGGTGAGGGCTTCGGTGAGCAGCCGGTTGACGAGGTTGCGGGTGATGGGCCGGTCCTCGTGGGCGAGGCGGTGCTGGAACAGCAGCGGCAGCGGAGGCCGCCAGGTCTTCTCCAGTGGGTCGTAGGAGGCGACGAGGGGGATCGCGCCGTCGCTGCCGCGGACTCTGTCCACGATCGCGGCGAGGACGTCGGCGAGTTCGGGGCTGACCAGCAGCAGCCGTTCGGTGTCGGTCTTGGACGGGGCGATCTGCAGCAGTGGGACGAGCTCGCCGGTGGCGGGTAGCCGGTACTGCACGATGGCGTGGTGGGTCAGCTCGAGCAGTTCCTCGATGCGTACCCCGGTGTGGCGCAGGACCTCGACGATGGCCCACGCCCAGAACGCGTCGTCCTCCTCGCGGGTCAGGTCGTGAACTTGCCCGGTGTCGGGGTCGTCGGCCCAGACCTTCGTGCCACCGGCCGTGGGGCGCACCGAGCGGCGCAGCGTGCGTCCGGCGGCGGTGAACACGGAGCCCGGGACGGTGTCACGACCGGCGGCCAGCAGGGCGGTGGCGGCGGTGCGCCGCCGGTCGACGGCGGCGACGAGTCGTGGCAGGACCGGGATCTGGTCGCGGGTGCGCTGGTCCATGGCCGCCTTGTGGTGGCGGCGTTGCTTGGCGCGGTCGACGTCGGCGGCGCGGATCGGGCAGGACGCTGACCAGGCCGCCCACCGGGCGGGGTCCTCGACGGCCCATTGGGCGATGTCGAGGTAGAAGCCGCGGACCTTGATGAGGATGCCCTTGTACTGCTTGCGCGGGACCTCGACCTCGACCAGGTCGCCGGTGGCGGTGCGCCGGCGGCGGACGGTGGTCTGGATGCGTTGTTTCCAGCCGGCGGCGACGTGGGTGGGCAGGTTCAGGGAGTCGATGCCCGGATGGTGGGTCTCCAGGTCGCGCCAGAACACCCCGCCGAGGATGTAGGCGTAGTCGGCGAGGCTGGCGTAGTCCAGTCCCGGTTGGCGTTCGGTGAGGTAGGCCACGAGCAGGTCCCGCATTGGGCGGCAGGCGATGCCGCGACGGTCGACGAGCTCCTCCACGGTGAGTTGGCCGGCGGCGCGGCCGAACACCCGGATCGTCGCGGGCGCGTCGGGCGGGAACGACCCGACCGTGTGCAGCAGGTCGTAGAGCAGCGCGCTGCGGGCGTCCTTGAGGTCACACAGCTGCACGCAGTCGCCGACGGTGATGTCGGCGACGGTGCCGCCCTTGGCGGCCAGCAGCAGCGCAACCTGGTACAGCACCGCGTTGCTGGTCAACTGCGGCAGAGGCCGTGCGGTGCACAACGCCTCCAGAGCGGCGAAGCCGGCCGGGTCGCGGAGGGCGGCCATCGTCGGGCGCAGGAACCCGGAGCGTCGCTTGAGCATCCACGCCAGGTCGGGTCGGATCACGTCGCGGCAGGTCAGGACCTGCACCCCGATGTGGGTCAGATTCTTGAGGTAGGGCTCCGGCCGGCCGTGCGCGGCGTGCCACGCCAACGGGATCGCGACCCAGCCGTTTCCGGTGACGTTCTCGACGCCGCTGGCCTGCCACCGCTCCTGCCAGGTGCCGCCCGGCTGCTCGCCGAGCCAGGCGAGCACGGCCCGCACCCCGCTGCCGCGGACCTTGCGCTGCTCCGGGTCGGCGGTGTGGAAGCCGGCCCGTCTCAGGTCGTCGAGCAGTTCCTCGCCGCTCGTCTGCGTCGCCGGCCAGTCGGTCAGGGCCGTCCGGGCCGGGAACCGGTCGCGGAGCGCCACCTGCCCGGTGGGCTGGCGCAGGATCGGCGCGCGGTGCCGCCCACCGTGCGGGAGGACCTGGCGGCGGGTGCGTTCCAGCGGCGCCCGCGCCGCCTCTACCGTCGTGGTCACCGCGCGAACAGTGTGTGCAGGCTTTCCGGGCGGTACCCGGCCGCCGGCACCGGCGGTGTGGGCTCGGCGCGGCTGGCGCCGTAGCGGGCGTGATGCGCGCGTACCGTCTCGATCACCTCGTCGCGGGTCGGGGTCAGGTACAGCTGCGTCGTCGAAAGGTGCGCGTGGCCGAGCACCCACTGCACGTCGGTCAACGGCATCTTCGGGTCGCGGGCCATCCGGTACGCCGCCGTGTGCCGCAGGTCGTGAATGGTCCAGTTCGCGCCCAGACCGGCGCTGACCCGCTCGAACATGCGGTGCGCCCCGTGGTAGGTCAACGGATGGAACGGCCGGCGCAGCGTCCACCACAGCGGCTGACGCCGCCCACGCGGCACACCCAGGGCGCGCAGCTCGATCTGGTAGAGCC
>Ga0209515_10006044_pt1 | contig 15296 bp, 16 predicted proteins | sample Subgroupgradi54m_FD_187454 | JGI IMG/M metagenome (GOLD analysis project Ga0209515, IMG submission 187454) | Subsurface groundwater microbial communities from S. Glens Falls, New York, USA - GMW60B uncontaminated upgradient, 5.4 m (SPAdes)... ...
GCATGACTTCTTCGGTCACTTCATCTTTAATCCGGACTAAATCTTCTTCCGTAATTTCGTTCTTATCAAATTGATGAAGACTGCGGCGCAATTTTTGTTCTTCGGTCGTGTCTCCAATTTTCGGAAATGCTCCGGCTAGCGTTGTTTCAAGTACCATTCTGGTTTCTCTCCTTGTTTAATCTTCTCCGTCGTTTCCGATGGAATCAACGGGACATTCCTTTATGGCCTGCTCGCACTGTTTAATTTCTTCAGGCGTCACAGGCTGTTTGGATACGTAACTATAACCTTTGTCCGAATTTCTGGAAAAATTCACCGGCGCGGTCTGACGACATAAATCGCAGTCAATGCAGGAATGATCCACGTAAAACTTACCAGCGGCGTTCTCAGATAATTTCAGAGATCGGTTTGCCATAAAGAGTACTGCGAAAGTCACGTATTGTATGGGTTTTAAGGGCTGTTTGCAACCAAAACGTCAGGACGGGAACCGGAATTATGAAGAAGCTTTCCGGCGGCGGACCAGATAGCCGAGCACGTCTTTAATGATGACCAAACTATAAGGCGTACCGTCTGCCGCTAGAACAGGCACATTCCGGCAAACGCCCATCGCCATTTTATTAACAACATAAGCAATGGGGGCATCGGCAGTCACGTACTCGGGATTCGGGGTCATCACTTCTTTGACTTTTACTTTGGAGAGGTCTTTATATTTTCCGGCCACGCGCAAAAGCAGATCGCGATTACTCAAGATACCGACCATTTTCTTGCGTTCGTAAACCAAAATACATTTTTTGCCTTCTTTTTGAAAAATTTTAACCACTTTCTGAATCGTGTCGTCAGGGCTGCAAACGAGCAAATCTTTTCCGGTGAGAAGTTCTGAAACAGGGTCGGTCATTAAAGCGGATTGAAACCGGTCTTCTTTTTTGGCCTGCGGAAGACCTGTTTGCATAAGCGAATGTAAGCATTGTTCGCAGCGGTCGCTGCCTAAGATATTGTCAGCACCGCAGGAAGGACACTTAATGGTTTTATTATTTAACGGTCCAAGTATCTGTGCCATAAATTAAATCTTTCAGATTTCCCTTCCCCTTTGTTTTCACTGCTTGATCAACTTGCGCGTTCAGCATTTCATCGTACGTGGGTTTAACAATATTTCGAAACACACCGAACGGAACCGGCATATTAGGATATTCCATTTGAGTCAGAATATAAGCATAATTGGGTTCGGGATCATGTTCATTGTGAATCAGTAAATCCTTGGTATCCATTCCTTCTTTGTAATCTACAATTTCCGGCTGAAGTCCGTTTAAGCGGATGGCCTTGGTTCTTTCTTTGCCGAAGACCAGCGGTTTTCCGTGTTCCAAGATAACCATTCGGTCATCCCGGTTGTCACGTCCGGTCACCGGTTCAAATGCTTTGTCGTTAAAAATATTGCAATTTTGATAAATTTCGACAAATGAAATGCCCTTATGTTTCATGGCCCGCTCGAAAACAGAACCCATGTGGACCGGAATGCTGTCCAGAGTTCGTGCAATAAAGGTCGCCTCTGATGCAATCGCGAGGCAAAGCGCGTTGATCGGATAATCAATCGAACCGTCCGGTGTCGATTTCGTCACTTTTCCGATCGGTGAAGTCGGCGAATATTGGCCTTTGGTGAGGCCGTAAATGCGGTTGTTCACCAAAAGAATATTAAAATTAATATTCCGGCGCATCGAATGCATTAAATGATTTCCGCCGATGCTCAGGCCGTCACCGTCTCCGGTAATAACCCAGATGGAAAGTTCCGGATTCACACATCGCAAACCGCTTGCAATTGTCGGCGCGCGGCCGTGAATGGAATGAAAACCGTAGGTGTTCATATAATACGGAAAACGGCTGGAGCAGCCGATTCCGGAAATAAACACATACTTTTCTTTCGGCAAATCAAATTTTGCCAAAGTTCTCTGCATCGTTGCGAGAATAGAATAATCGCCGCAACCGGGACACCAGCGGACTTCCTGGCCCGAGACGAAACTTTCGCGCGTATACGGTAATTTGGTTGCATCTGTGGTCATGATATTTCCTTGATCTTATTTAAAATTTCTTCGACTTTAAACGGCTGACATTGGATTTTATTCAGACCGATCGCGTTAACACCCGGAAACATGCTTCGAATCAGCATCAAAAGCTGACCCGAATTGAGTTCCGGAATCAAAATGTGCCTGAATTGGCTCAAAACTTTTCCCAAATTTCTCGGAAACGGATTCAGATAATTAAGGTGCGCTTGGGAAACTTCGATGCCCTGCGCTTTCAAATCAACGACCGCTTGATAAATCGGCCCGTACGTTCCACCCCAGCTAAGTACCAATAATTTACCGGAGGACGGTCCATGAACTTGCATTTCGGGAATGTCATTTGCAATTCCTTTAATCTTGTTGGCCCGGTAATCCACCATTTTTTGATTGTTCGGCCCGTCATAACTCACATTGCCGGTCAAATCGGCTTTCGACAAACCGCCGATCCGGTGTTCAAGTCCCGGAGTTCCCGGAATCGCCCAAGGCCGCGCAAGCGTTTCGGGATTTCTGGAATACGGAAGAAAGGGTTCGTTTCCGGATTTTGGATGCACGACTTCAATTTTTTTGAGTTTGTCTAGCTCGGGAAGTTTCCACGGTTCAGCTGAATTGATCACGTCTGATTCCGTTAAATAAATCACGGGTGTCATATATTTAATCGCAATTCTGATGGCTTCTACCGCCATCTCAAAACAATCTGAGGCCGTTTTAGGTGACAGCACAACGATCGGAGATTCACCGTTTCGGCCGAACAAAGCTTGCAGCAAATCGGTTTGCTCCGTTTTGGTCGGCATTCCTGTACTTGGGCCTCCCCGCTGCGCGTCCATAATGACAAGCGGAAGCTCTGTCATAATTGCTAAATTAATGGCTTCTGATTTGAGGCAAAGACCGGGACCGCTGGTTCCGGTGAGTCCAATTTGACCGCCGAATGATGCGCCGATGGCAGCGCCGACTGCGGCAATTTCATCTTCTGCTTGAAATGTTTTGACGCCAAAATTTTTGTACCGGGCAAGTTCGTGAAGCAGATTGCTGGCCGGTGTAATCGGATAAGACCCGTAGAAAAGCGTTTTATTGGCAAGCTGAGCCCCGGTGATAAAACCAATCGCCGCGGCTTCATAACCTGTAATTTTTCGGTACGTGCCTGGCTCTAAATCCGCAGCTTCAATGTGATATTGAGCCGGCAAAGCTTCAGTAATGTCTGCATAGTTATGACCGGCTTTGAGCGCCGTAATATTTCCTTGTACGATTTCGGGGCGCTTTGCAAATTTCTTTTCAATCCAGTGTATGGTGTGGTCCATCGTCCGGTCGTAAAGCCAAAAAATCATACCGAGTGCAAAAAAGTTTTTGCAGCGCTCGACTTCGGAAAGTTTCAGCGGAAGATCTTTGAGCGCATTCGCAGTCAAAGAAGAAAGCGGAACTTTGATGACCTGAAAATCTTTCAGCGTATTGTCCGTGAGCGGATCGGCTTTCCAGCCCGCTTTTTTAATGTGCGCTTCATCAAACACATTTTCATTCACGAAAATCAAGCCGCCGCGTTTAACATTCGGAATGTTGACTTTGAGCGCGGCCGGATTCATCGCAATCAAAACATCGCAAAGATCTCCCGGAGTAAAAATAATTTCTTTGGAAAATTGGAGCTGAAAACTGCTGACGCCCGGCAGCGTTCCGGCAGGGGCGCGGATTTCGGCCGGAAAATCCGGCAGTGTCGCAAAATCATTGCCCATCACCGCGGCGGTATCGGTAAATTGATCTCCGGTGAGCTGCATTCCGTCACCGGAATCTCCGGCAAAGCGAATCGTAATCGAATTGGCTTGAAGAACTGGCTTTTTTGTCATTGGTTTTAGATCAATATGAATATCAACCATAAAAAATTAAGACTACCCACCTTCCGGCGTTTCCATAATCTGGTCCGGATGAGGCGGCAAATTGTAAACTTCCGTTGGATAAAACTCTCCGAGGAAACGAATCAATGTCCGCACGGAAAGTACGTTCACCAAATCACCTTTGTCGTCCACAAGAGGAATATGATAAAGACGTTTCTCTCCCATCAAATCAATGGCGGCCCCGACGACATCGCTCGGTTTCAAACATAAAGGATTCGGGGTCATGTATTTGCTGATGGGATCTGACCAATTTACATTTTTATCGAGGATTTTTTGGACCACGTCTGATTCCGTAAAAATGCCGACCACTTTTTTATTGTTGGCAACAACAATATAGCCGGCCCGGTTGGCCTGCATCATCTCAATAGCGTCTTTAACGCTAAGATCGGGGGTAGTTTGAACCAGCTTGGGATTGATGATTTCGTTGATGCGCTTTGCTTTTAGGACTGCATCTACTGATTTAACTGCCATTCAAATCCTCTATTCTATGAGTACCGTAAGGCGTGATATAAGGTGTAATTAGCTACTATATTATCAAGAAACAGCAGGTTCGTAAAGAGTTAGGTTGCTACGGTTTCGGCTGGGTTAATTTTTCCGGAGAAAGAATTTCTTTAAGCTTTGCCTCCGGAATTAATCGGCGCTTCAGAATAATTTCCCGAAGCGTTTTTCCGGTTTTCACGGATTCTTTCACAATTTCGGCCGCCTTGCTGTATCCGATATGCGGATTCAGCGCCGCTGCAATTCCGTAGCTTTTTTCGGCAAAATCCAAACATTGTTTAGCGTTTGACTTAATTCCTTCAACGCAAAACCGCGTAAAAACATCGATCGCATTTTTTAAAATCTCAATCGAACCGAGTAAATTGTGAATCACGGCCGGAAGCATGACATTTAATTCAAGCTGCCCCGCTTGAGTCGCCATCGAAACAACCAAGTCGTTGCCGACCACTTGAAAACAAACCATCGTGAGCATTTCCGGCATCACGGGATTAATTTTTCCCGGCATGATCGAAGAACCGGGTTGCCTGGCCGGAAGTTCAATTTCATTAAACCCCGTTTTTGGGCCCGAATTGAGCAAACGAAAATCATTGCATATTTGAATCAAACAAAGCGCCAAAGTTTTAAGTTCTCCTGAAACAGAACTAAAATCAGACGTGCTTTGCATCAGTTCGAATAAATTAGCTCCGCTTTTTAGATCGAAGCCCGTAATTTTGCTGAGATTTTTCACCAATTTAGAACGGTAAGAAAGTGTCGTATTCAATCCGGTTCCGACCGCCGAACCGCCAATGCCGAGTTCGTGTAAATTTTCTTCCGACTCCCGAAGCCGCTTGAGTCTTTTTTTGACGAGCGACGCATATCCGGAAAATTCTTGTCCGAGCGTAATCGGTGCGGCGTCTTGCATGTGAGTCCGGCCGGCTTTTATGACCTTTGCGAATTCTTTGGCCTTCCGCTCAAACGCTTTCTCTAGACGTTCAAGCACCGGATAAAATTCATTCAGAAGTTTAATGGCAGCGATGCGAAGGGCTGCGGGCATGACGTCATTGGTCGACTGCCCCATGTTCGTATGATCATGAGAATGAACTTTAGCGTGATCGCCTTTTTTAAATTTTAGAATTTCAAGCGCGCGGTTTGTAATGACTTCATTTGTATTCATATGTTGAGAAACGCCTGCGCCGGATTGGAACGCGTCGATCTTGAACTGATCGCATAATTTACCGGACATCACTTCATCTGAGGCCTGAATAATTGCTTTTGCGATTTTAGAATCAAGCCGGCCCAGTTCGGCATTGGCCTGAGCCGCGGCTTTCTTGATCGCGCCGGTAGCCCAAACAAAACTCGGCAGAAACCTGATTCCGCTTATGGGGTAGTTTTCGAGCGCACGCGCAGTCTCGGAACCGTAATAGGCGGAATCCGGAATTTCTTTGGCGCCGAGTGAGTCATGTTCGATGCGGGTTTTCATAAGTGTCTTTGAGAATACCTTTAATTTTCGTCCAAATCAATGAGGAACTAAAAGAGGTAATTAAACAAAAGTCCGAATAAAAGCACCTGCGGAATTGTGATCGCAACCATCCAAAGCGCCGTCTTTTTTCCCAAATTCATCCAAATTAAACCAATTTCCGTATAATCCGTTACCACTCCGCCCATCAAAAACGCGAAGGCATTTCCGAACGCTCCGGTTTGCCGGTAAATTTCAAAAGCCAGCGGCGAGGTGCCTTCTGAACAAATTTCCAGAATCGCGGCAGCCAGCATCGTAATCATCAGCCCTGAAAAAGTCGGGCCCATGAACCGGTGAAAAATATGCGCGGGAACTACCGCGGAAATTAAACTGGCAAGCAGCATGCCCAGCACAATCCACCACAAAACCATCTTCGCCAGTGAAATGCTTCCTGTGAGGACTCCTTGAAGATCTTGCCGTACTTGAGCTCCGGAAAAATGAAAGTTGCGAAACCGGGTTTTTAAATCTTCACGAATTGAAAAATTAGGATCCGCTTCCACAGAATGCCGGTTGTGCTCGATTAAATTTTTCCGGTCCAAAAGTTGAAAAATCAATCCTGTCACAATCGAAACAATCAAAGCCGCAATAATAATGAAAATGCCTTTGGGCCCAAAAAAGCCAATTAAAAGAATGGTCACCGGTAAGTTGGCCCAGGGACTGGCCAAAAGAAAACTGACTACGGCAGAACCCGGCGCGCCCTTTTTGTGAAGCTCCATCGATAGCGCCAAAATTCCGTGGCTGCAAGCGCTCGCCAAAAATCCCAAAAGCGTCGCGTATAAGACTGTTCTTTTCTGAGTTTTAGTCAGAAGTTTGGAAATATACTCTTTCGGAATGTAATAGTCGACGATTCCGCCGAGCACAAAGCCAAACAAAACCGGGAAGAAAATGATTGCAAAATATTCAAAAAAGGTGTCGTGGAATTGGGAAAGAAATGGAATGACATACGAAAGAAGCAAAAGAAACGCGGTGCCAGCAGAAACTAAGAAGAGCGGATCCCGGTACCAACTCTTTTTTTTCTTCGGTCCTTCTTGGCAGCAGTCCTGCTTAACTTCCATAGACGAGCAGGCCTCCGAAATAGCCGGTAATCGCAACTAAAATATTTCCGGCCAGCGCAAAGAGCATTTGACTTGCCCGGTAATGATTTTGTTCCGGTTTTCCAAAGCGCCAAAATAGCGCACGCAAGGTCGAGACAATAAATACGCTCACGGCTGCAAAGAAATGAACGCGCACTCCGCCTTCAATGCCGGCAAAGCCGCCTGCGTCATAAAAACCGGCCGCAATCGCAATCAGCATCGACACGTATGCAATTTTAAAAACAAAGGAAGCAAATTTCAGATATTGAGGGTCACGCTTCGAAAACCAAATGAACAGAAGGATCAATTCCAAAAAATAAAATGCAATCGGAAAGTGAACGGTGATCGGATGAATCGGAAATTTCATGATCTTACGATTTCATCATGTTCGGTTCTTTTAATTTGCCGCTGATAAACCCTTCCGGATTTTTTTTGAAATCCTTAATACAATGGGCGCAGCAAAAATAATAAGTTTTACCTTTATAATCGTAGCTGAAACCGCTTTTGGCTTTATCGCCGCTCACCGGACAGAGTTGACCCTTCTCCATGGGCTGCGCAAAGACAAGCGAAGTGAAGATAAATAGAAACGCGAGAAACGAAAGAAAGAACTTTTTCATAAGACCTCCGTAAGTCATTGCGAGCAAACGAAGTGAGCGAAGCAATCTCAGACTGTAGATTGCTTCGTCGTTCCTCTCCGCCAAAGGACGGATTCGTCCGAATTCTGGCGAACGGAACTCCTCGCAATGACAGCTAAACTTATTATATCAAAAGAAATAACGGCTAAGTGCCCTGTTTTTTTAAACGCTTGCGGGCGGTAGGATCTAAGAGCTTCTTTCTGAGCCGAATGCTTTTAGGAGTCACTTCAACAAGCTCATCTGAACTGATGTATTCAATGGCAAGTTCCACATTCAATTCTTTCGGAGGCGTTAAGATGATCGCCTCATCAGTTCCGGAAGCTCTCATGTTCGTTAATTTTTTGGTTTTACACGGGCTGAGAATCAAATCTTCCGGCCGGGAATTTTCTCCGAGAATCATGCCTTCATAAACTTCGACTCCGGGACCGATAAAAAGTTCTCCGCGTTCTTCGCAATTATTCAATCCGTACGCATTGGAAACGCCGTGTTCGGAACACACCAAAGAACCGTGAGGAAGCGGCTCAAAACCGTTTTCTGCAAGCAGCTTATATTCATCGAATACGTGATGAACAATCGCGGTGCCTCGGGTTTTTGTCATTAAGACGCCTTTTAATCCCATGACCCCGCGCGTTGAAATTTGATATTCCAAATGAATTTCACCGGTCGGCGCTTGAATCATATTCATCAGCATGGCTTTTCGTTTTCCGACTTCTTCAATCACGCTGCCTTGATATTCCTGCGGCACGTCAATGACGAGAAATTCAAAAGGCTCCTGTTTCTTTCCGTCTTTTTCGTGATAAATCACTTCCGGCTGCGACACTTGGAGTTCAAAACCTTCGCGCCTCATGGTTTCAATTAAAATGGCCAGATGAAGTTCACCGCGCCCGGCAACCAAAAATGTATCGGGACTCCCCGTTTCAAAAACGCGAAGTGAGACATTGGTTTCCAGTTCCTTAAAGAGCCGGTCCCTCAGTGCGCGTGAAGTCACGTGCTTTCCTTCTCTTCCCGCAAAGGGACTATTATTGATCGAAAAAGTCATTTGAACGGTAGGTTCATCAATCGTCGGCGGCGGAAGCGGAGACGGATTATTAGGATCGGTAATTGTATCGCCGATTCCGATTCCATCGAATCCCGAAATCGCGACAATTTCACCGGCCGAAGCCTCTTCGAGTTCCACGCGTTCAAGTCCGCGGTAATTTAAGATGCCCGTAATTTTTGAAGTAATCTGTCTTTGATCTTTTTTAAATAAAAGAGCGTTGTCGCCTTTTCTGACGGAACCGGCTGAAATTTTTCCGATGCCCATGGTTCCTTTATAAGCATCTGCCAACAAAGCGAGCACCAAAATTTGAAGCGGCGCGTCCTGCTCAATTTGCGGCGGCGGAATGTGCTCGATAATCGCCTCTAACAACGGAGTGATATTATCCGAGGGCTTGTCCAAATCGCGAGTTGCGGTACCCTGAAGTGCGGAAGCATAGATAATCGGAAAATCGAGCTGATCTTCATGAGCGTTTAATTCACAAAATAAATCAAAGGTCTTGTTGGCGACCTCATCCGGTCTGGCGTCCGGCGTATCAATTTTATTAATGACCACAATCACTTTGTGTCCGAGTTCTAATGCTTTCTTCAAAACAAACCGGGTCTGCGGCATCGGACCGTCTTTGGCGTCAACCAAAAGCAATACGCCGTTTACCATTCGAAGGGTGCGTTCCACTTCTCCGCCAAAATCCGCGTGGCCGGGCGTATCAACAATATTAATCTTAACGTTGTTATGAGTTACGCTCGCATTTTTGGCGCGAATCGTGATTCCGCGTTCCCGCTCCAGGTCCATAGAGTCCATAATGCGCTCGCCCATGTCAGCAATGTTGCGGTGAACATGCGTCTGGCGCAGGATGGCGTCCACGAGCGTAGTTTTCCCGTGATCAACGTGGGCGATGATCGCAATGTTACGAATGTCTTTTCGATATGATTTTTGGGACATAAAGGGTGGAATTATAACACAGAAGTGTCGTTCCTGCGAGAAATCAAAGAAAAAGTCTCATAAGGCAATTCCGATCAACTGAAGTTTTTTCTGACGCGGTAATTTCTTAACCGCATATTCACGAATCAGCGCTTGAGTCCTATTCTTGCATGACTCTTGATAACACATCGTCACAGGCCGACGGATTCTCGTAAACTTGGAGGCGTGGCCGTTCATATGAGCTTTGAACCTACGTTCTAAGTTGTTGGTAATTCCGGTATACAGTTTTTGATCCGCGCACCGGAGAATATATAGAAACCAAGGCTCTGATTTCTTTCGCTTTCCTTTTTGTTTTCTTTGCATACCGTCCAACATGCGCTTGTATTTGGCATCCATATGATTTACCTTATTGGCTTATGCGCGAGCCGAAGATGTCGAAAACACCGCTCTTAACCGTCTTTCTAGCTGTTCTGATTGACTTAATGGGCTTTGGAATTGTGCTTCCTTTACTTCCCTTTTACGCCAACACATTCCATGCATCGGCAATTCAGATCGGACTCCTTTATAGCATTTATTCCTTCGCGCAGTTAATTTTCTCACCCATCTGGGGAAGCCTGTCCGACAAAATCGGCAGACGCCCCATTATGCTCATCAGTACTTTTGGCGCCTCCATTGCTTACCTCGTTTTTGGATTGGCGCACACGTTATCCCTTTTATTTATTTCCCGGGCAATTGCCGGAGTGATGGGAGGCAATATTTCAACGGCCCAAGCTTATGTCGCCGATGTCACAACGCACGAAGACCGCGCCAAAGGAATGGGACTGATCGGTGCAGCATTTGGAATCGGTTTTGTCATGGGTCCCGCCATTGCAACGGTTGTCATTCATCCGAAATTTCTGAGCCTGTTCCATATTATTGAAGCCAATAAATTCAGCGTGCCGGGATTCTTTGCCGCGGGATTATCGTTTTGCAGTTTTCTGCTCGTTCTGTTTAAATTGCCGGAGACGCGGAAGAAAACGGAAGACTTGGAAATGCGAGTCATTAAATCCAGCATTTTCACGTTAAAGTTTTGGAAATCCATTGCCGCAGAACGCAAGGACGCCTATGACAAAATTTTTCCGCTGCTTATTTTAAGCATGTTCCTGGTCTCATTCGCCCAAGCCAGTTTATACAGTTCCTTTCCGATTTTTTGCAGCCAATTCCTTCATTTAACCGAAGAACACGTCGGGATGTTATTTGTTTATATGGGCATCATTGCCGCTATTATTCAGGGCGGACTGATTAAAACATTGACCAAAAAATTCGGGGAAAAAAATCTTTTTATTGCCGGGAATTCGATTCTGATGCTGGGCTTTATCCTTTTGCCGTTTGCAAAATCAGAACATCAACTGATCCTCATTTTGAGTTTAATGAGCATCGGAGGAAGCTTGAATCTTCCGACATTAAATAGTTTGATTTCAAAAGCTGCTAAAACCGATCAAGTCGGCGCTGTCATGGGCACTTCACAAGGCATCTCAAGTCTTGGCCGGGTCATCGGACCCACCTGGGGCGGATTTCTGTTTCACTTTTCTCACCATTTGCCTTTTCTCTTAACCGCCTGCGTTCTGTCCGTCACTATTTATGTCGGTTCGAAATTAAAACGGCATTAATTAAATGCGGTCCTACACAGTTCAAAAACCTGCAACACTGCTGCCGTTCTTATATGAAATCTTAAAGGACCAAAGCCGCACACAAGTTAAAAAAATCCTCGAATCAAAAGCCGTTTCATTAAACGGAAAAATCACGACTCAATTTAATCAGGCAATTTCGGCCGGCGATAAAATTGAAATCCACACGCAAAGACAGACCCACGATTTATTTAAATCCGAAATCAAAATTGTTTACGAAGACGATCAAATCGTTGTCGTCGATAAACCGTCCGGGCTGCTGACGGTTTCGAATGATAAAGTCAGAAAAAATACGGCGTTCTATAAAGTGTTCGAATATGTGAAACAAACTTCGAAGTACAAACAGGGCCGAATTTTCGTCATTCACCGTTTGGATCAAGACACATCAGGATTGATTGTCTTCGCAAAGAATTTCTCGACACAGGAATTGATGCAAAGGAACTGGAAGAAAACGGAAAAGAAATATTACGCGGTAGTTCACGGAACGCCCAAAGAACCGGACGGTGAAATCGAAAGTTACCTGAAGGAAAATAAATTCTTAAGCGTATATTCGACCGGAGAATACGATGAGGAAGCAAAACTGGCGCTCACCCGTTACCGCGTCATCAAATCTGTGGGCAAGTTCTCTCTTTTAGACGTAACGATTAAAACGGGACGGAAGCATCAAATCCGCGTTCATTTGTATGATTTGGGAAATCCGGTGGTGGGAGATGAGCGGTACGCCCGGGACAAAACGAAAATTCCTTTGGCGCTCCACGCTTACTATCTTTCCTTTCCGCATCCGAAAACGAAACAGAAAGTAGAATTTAAAACAGAACTACCGGAACGTTTGTCGCAGTTACTTTAAGCAGCACTTCTTATACTTCTTGCCGCTACCGCAAGGACAAGGATCATTACGCCCCACATTCGGCCCCGGCGCGCACATCTTCAGCTTCTCTTCTTTCGTTTCCTCATTATGAGAATGTCCGGGTTCGCCGGGCAAATGAACATGTTCTTTCGCCTTCACGGCGTCCGGTTGTTTCGGACTCTTCAGCGTCCGTTCTGCTCTTGCTTGAATGACCTGTTTTTGACGGTTATCAGTTTGCTTCATCGCATGATCTCCCAAAAAACGATAGCGGCTGTAATTGAACTGAGAATGACCATCATTAAATCCGGCATGACTTTCTTTTTTGTCTTCCAAGTTTTGAAAAATCGAAACCCAAGGATAAGCGAAATCAAAAGCACCACATAAGGCGTTTGAACGTTTCCGGCTCCGATCGGCCCGACGCAAAGTAAAAGCACAATTCCAAAAACAGAACCGGCGATGAGTGATGCTTTACTTTTTGCTTTGAAGAATCCGATGATGCCGCCGACTAAAGTAAAAACTCCATAGATGGAAACAACGGTCTGAGTTAAAGTCATTTACTCCTCCCCTCGAGGTTATCGATCACAATTCCGACAGGACAATGATCCGAGCCTAAAACCTTAGGCAATATAAAAGCGTCTTTCAGCTGCGGCCTTAATGACTTAGATATTAATACATAATCAATCCGCCAGCCAATGTTTCTTGCGCGGCAATTATTCATCTGGCTCCACCAGGTATAATGCCCGCCTTCGTCCGTCAATTCCCGGAAGGTATCCAAAAACCCGGCTTTGACGATATTGGTAAAGCCGGTGCGTTCTTCATCCGTGAAACCATGGTTTTTCCGGTTTGAAGCCGGATTGGTCAAATCGATTTCCCTGTGGGCCACGTTTAAATCTCCGCAGAAAATAACGGGTTTTGTCTTTTCCAATTTTTTCAGGTAACTTAAAAAATCAACATCCCATTCGTTTTGACGGTAAGGCAAGCGTGACAAATCCCGTTTGGAATTCGGCACGTACACATCCACGATAAAGAATTTCTCAAACTCAGCCGTGATGACGCGGCCTTCCTGGTCATGTTTTTCAATTCCGATTCCATTAGTCACATTAAGCGGCTTGTGTTTGGAAAAGACCGCGGTCCCCGAATAACCGGCCCGGTTTAATGCGGAATTCCAATAATGGTGATACTCAGGAAGGCTCAAATCGACGAGTTTTTGTTCAGCTTTGGTCTCTTGAAGACAAAGAATATCCGGACATTGGTCATCAATGAGATTGAGAAATCCCTTTTTGAGGACTGAGCGAATCCCGTTTACGTTCCAAGATATGATTTTCATAGAAGATAAGGACTACATTATAACCCAAATTTGGCCGAGAATATAAGGGTTATGGACAACGGTATACAGATTAAAGCAGAAATTACCCCCGAGTTTTCCAAAATTCTGACGCCCGAAGTCTTGAGCTTCTTGGCAGCACTTTCCAGAACATTCGAACCGACCCGGACGGAGCTTCTAAAAAAACGCGTGCTCAGGCAAAAAGAAATTTTCGCCGGGAAATTGCCTGATTTTCTTCCCGAAACAAAATCCATCCGTGAACACGAATGGAAAGTCGCGCCGATTCCAAAGGACCTCATAGAACGTAAAGTGGAAATTACCGGGCCGGTTGAGCGGAAGATGATGATTAATGCGTTTAATTCCGGCGCCAATGTTTTCATGGCCGATTTCGAAGACGCCCACTCACCTACCTGGAAAAATACGATTGAAGGCCAAATCAATGTACACGACGCCGTTCATAAATCAATTTCATTTACCAGTCCGGACGGAAAGCGGTATCAACTCAATCCCAAAATCGCGACGCTTATCGTCCGGCCGAGGGGCTGGCATTTAGTTGAAAAACACCTTTTGATTGACGGGAAACCGATTTCGGCGTCGCTTTTTGATTTCGGAGTTACGTTCTTCGCAAACGCGAAAGCTCAAATTAAAAACGGAAGTGGGCCCTATTTTTATTTACCAAAAATGGAAAACCATCTCGAAGCACGCCTTTGGAATGAGGTCTTTGTTTTTTCACAAAAGTTTGTCGGGATGCCGAACGGAACCGTTCGCGCAACCGTGCTCATCGAAACCATTTTGGCGGCCTTTGAAATGGATGAAATTTTATACGAACTGAAAGACCATTCTGCCGGTTTAAATTGCGGGCGCTGGGATTATATTTTCAGCTTCATCAAAAAACTCGGATCCAAACCCGAATTCATCCTGCCCGACCGCGCTCAAGTCACGATGGACCGCGCGTTCTTGAAAGCGTATGTGGACCTGTTAATTAAAACCTGTCACCGCCGGGGCATTCATGCAATGGGCGGTATGGCCGCTCAAATTCCGATTAAATCCGACCCCGCTAAAAATGAAATCGCCCTTGAAAAAGTCAGGGCTGACAAACTCCGTGAAGTGAAGGCGGGCCATGACGGAACCTGGGTCGCCCATCCCGGACTGGTTCCAGTCGCAATGGATATTTTTAATCAACACATGCAAAACCCGAATCAATTATCGATTAAACGCGATGACGTCAATATCAACGCCAAAGATTTGCTGGCCGTTCCAACCGGAGAAATCACAGAAGCAGGTCTGAGAACGAACATCAATGTGGGAATTCAATACATTGAAGCCTGGCTCAACGGAATCGGCTGCGTTCCGCTTTACTATTTAATGGAAGACGCGGCGACCGCTGAAATTTCCAGGACTCAAATCTGGCAATGGATCCGCCACGGGGCAAAATTATCCAATGGAAACAAGGTTGCGGCTGAGCTGGTTAAAATAATGACTGTGGAAGAACTGGATAAAATCAAAACGGGGATTGGTGCACAAAAATTTGATTCGGGCAAATTCGGATTGGCATCGGAATTATTTCTCAAAATGAGCACAGCCGCTGAATGTCCGGAATTTTTAACTTCGGTCGCTTACGACTATATTGATTAGAACTTCGGGAGGAAGACATGGACAAAAAAAAGTTTATTGATCAACGCAATGAGGAATGGAAAACTTCGCCGCGCTGGAAAGGCATCAAGAGACGCTATACAGCCGAAGACGTGCATAAATTAAAAGGCACCATTCACCGCGAATACTCAATCGCCCGGCTCGGCGCCGACCGGCTGTGGAAGCTGCTGAACGAAGAAAAATATGTCCATGTCTTAAGCGCACTCACCGGCAATCAAG
>Ga0209515_10006045_pt1 | contig 15296 bp, 17 predicted proteins | sample Subgroupgradi54m_FD_187454 | JGI IMG/M metagenome (GOLD analysis project Ga0209515, IMG submission 187454) | Subsurface groundwater microbial communities from S. Glens Falls, New York, USA - GMW60B uncontaminated upgradient, 5.4 m (SPAdes)... ...
TGAGAAGAGTGACTCTCGCCGGTGCTGCGGTACCAGGTCAGCTTCGAGCCGGTGGCAAGCCACCGGCGAGAGTTCCTGCTCTTCTCTATTCATACGAATGGGCAGCGAGCGGGCGAAAGTGCCCAAAGAAAAATGGCCCGCGCTGGCCGCGAGTGACGTGGCTGTGGTACCAGCGAAGGAGCGAGGAGATAGATGAACTTATCTGACCAGGCCCGGGCCTGCGAGGAGCCTAAGGTTTTCCTGCGGAACGTCCGGTCCTTCGTCAACAGGGGGAACGCTGATGCCCGAGTCGGGAAGCACGAATAGCTTCCCATCCCTCTCGCAGGATGAGTGGTGTAAGAGCCAAAGCAGCGACCGGATCTGCCCAGGATTTTCCCCAGATCGCGTTGACAGCCAATCCTGCGAGAGCAATCCAGGCCAGATAGCCACAAAGAGCGGACTCAACCGCGTCGGCTTTGAGCGACGCGCTCAAAGTAACAGCCGCGAGTCTCCGCTTTTGACTCGCGAGCCACGGCATGAGCGTGCCCGCAACCACCAGGAGCGCAATCCCAACGAGACTGGGCCGAGGCTCGCGATAACCGAGGAGAGCCAATGTGGAAGCCAGACCGACGGAAACAGCGAGCGCGATGAGCAGGCCCCCTGCGATTCGGGCAGCTCGTTCTTCCGTTCGTGAAGGGTTGGACTTGGAACGAAAGCGCCAAAAGACAACCGCTGCCGAAAGCACTTCGATTGCGCTGTCGCCGCCGAAGGCGAGTAGAGCCGGACTGTGCGCTACCCAGGCAGCGCCGAGCGATATCGCTGCCTCCACGCTCATCCAGATCATTGTGAACACTTGGAGTCGGAGAATACGACGCGCGACATCTGGCACCGGAGGTGACATCACAACCGACATGGGATTGCTCTCTATTGATTGTACCTAAGAACCGGCAGCGCGCGGTTGTCTGGACCTATCGGTGGGCTTGTGAGCGAAGGCGACAGCTATTGTTTCTTGTAAACGCTGCGGCGTTTATCGCGGGTAATTGTCGAGAACGCGCCCGTGCAATGACATCTCGGACAGGGCAAGGGAACTTCTATGAATAGCGCGTTATACGGACAAGTGAGCGGGCTTTGGCCGGAAAACACGTTCCTAAACCCTTGGTGACAACTCAGGCCCGATCTGCCAAATCGAAGAGCAATCCTGAAGTTTCAGAGACTTGCTTTGGCGGCGATCCTCCACGAGGCTAACACATGGTTAGCTGGCGTCATAGGAACGCATGTCTGTCGAAGTCGTACGTTTTCCACCATTCGGGGTTGAGAGCGGAAAAACGCGCGAACCGGCGCGCGGTCTCGTAGTAACTGGAGTAGCGGGGGTCTGAGTCGAGGGTGTCCAATTGAGCCACGGGATCCGTTCCGAACCTGTCTCGCCATCGTCGTGGCCAGTCAAGAGCCAGCGGCTCTACCAAATCACGCCGACCTTCTCTGATCTGTTCATCGAACGGAAGGACCAATCTCAGGTCACCCAGATACGCGAACTCGGGCCGCCTTAGCGACGGACCAAATGATACGCCCGGCCACGTCTGAGCGGCCTCGCCCCGTGCAGCTTCAATGATGCAATGCCCGAGGAAGACCCCCTGCTTCCGATCCATGATTGCTTCGCCGAAAGCTATGCAACCGCGCATAGGCAGCTCGCGCATGAGCGCTTCGCAAAGAAACTCGACGCATAAGTCATAGAATGGGAGTGACGATGCCGGATGGTAGGGAGCCCACAGTAGGATGGTGTCGCTAAAGTATGCATGCTCAACAACCAAGAAGCCAGCAACGGGCACCATTCCACCATCGCCGGCGGGAAGTGCCGAGACTATCACTCTGCCGCCGGCCTTCGCCTGAACCAGCTTGATGAGTTCATCGTAGTGGCGGTAGATCGCGTCAAGGCCGATGCGCCCTACCCGCTCGGAGAAGCCCAGGACATCGAAGAACGCAAGGGCTACCACACGACGGTTTTTCTCCACGTCCGCCATTTCCGAGCTGGTGCCGGTCGACTCCGTAGACTGTGTCACAGCGGCGCCGCCTTGTGTTGTTGCCTGTTCGTCCGCGGTTACCAGCCCCGAACCCTGGTTGGGCCAACCACCGGCCGCTCAAGCGCCGCCCGGTTTTGGTCGTCCCCTCCAGCGGCTCGTTAGCTCACTTACCCGCTACCAAGTCCAACGTTAATAGAATGGCGAACGCCGAACTCTTCGACATCTGCTAGGTTGGAGGCAACAGTGAGGGCCCGTTTGGAGTAATCACCGACGAACCCAGGAATGAGAAGCTCTCCGAACCAGTACCAAAAAGGCAAGCAGTTGGCCACGATTTCTCGAAGTGCCGCCCGCTTGCTTGAGGCGCCCTGGGCCTCCACCGCAAGAGCCGGAACGACCAGAATTCCCGCGGCCGCCGCCTTCTGCGCGCTCGACAATATGGGTACGGATAAAGAGGAGCCGAACTCGAAACATCCCATGTTCCAAATTGGCGAGCTGCACCCTTCCCCCGAGAGAGCGAAGGCAATCGGTTCCACGTTGGTCAGAACTTCGATAAGGCTGGGCGGGGCGAACACAAAATAGAACGAGCTTGCTGTAATATCTAACATCAGCGAACTCTGCTTACGGTTGCTTGAGGGCACGGTGTGATAGAAGTCGGTTGCCAATCCGTCTGTATCAATTCTCTTGCACTGAATTAGCACCGCGTATCGCGCCTCAGAAGAGGTTCCCGCCTTCTGTACCCTACGCTCAATGACGAGCCCAATGTCAGCGCCCGTTCTTGCCTCGCGAGTAGACTTCCTCACTGATGTGTTGAGGTAAAGGCCTTGATCTCTCAACTGCGCCGCGCTCCGACCCCAAGGGCTTTGAGGGCTACTGCTGTCGAAAAGGTCCACAAAGTCCTCCGTGAGCGCCCGTTCATCTATGCTCTGGCCGCTTACCCGGCGGGCGTCAAGACGGCGGCCGATATGGGCGGCGGCCTCCAGACATGGCGAGAAAAGCACCTCTTTCATTCGGTCTGTGAGCCACGGGTCCATGGAAGTCTTCCTTCGATTACGCTAGACAGCTAACTCCTGTTCATGGCTGACCTGGATAAAACCGGTCCTAGCCGGCCTAAGACGAAACCGTCGGCGGCGAGCCGCCGCGGCAATCGCTTCAATAGTAGCGATTTCTTTTATCGTACCGCCAGATATCATAAGTAGATATCTGTCCAGCCTGCGAGTCAAGGGCACACAACCTCGCCGAACTGGTTCCCCTCCTTGGGTGTTAAGGAACACCGCCTGTCGTCGGAAATGCCGCATAGACCTGGTCTCACGCCCAGTTCTTCGGGGTCCGGCTGGCAACTCCCGCACAGTGGGCTATCCGGAGAAGTGATCGGAACCCTTAAGCTGTGATCCTCGGGGCCATCTGCCCCGAGGTGACGGCGGCTGCAGAAGCCTAGCGCGATACTTTCACGCCCGCCTAACTAGCCAGGAAGCCTTCGAACAAAACGTAAACCTGGTCGCGTTGTGTTTACTGATACCTGGCGGGAACAGCCCATCCGACCAGATACCGACTACAGGCCCTGAGGAATGCCTGAACCTATGGGTGGGCATGTGAGCGAAGGCGGGAGGCTGCTTTGCGTAACCGGGCCATGATCCGGTAAGAACGGTGGTGAACAGCTTCCTCAGAGATGCTTCCTTCGAACTGAGCTAGTTGTTTTGCAGACAGGCCCTCCAGCTTCAATTTCGCAAGCACTTGCTGTTCGGAGGCGGAAAGAACTCCCGTGCGTCCCGATTCTGACAATACGGGACGCTCCGCATCGGCGGAATCGGAGCGTCCCGACTCTGACAATACGGGACGCTCCGCATCGGCGGAATCGGAGCGCTCGCAATGCTGGAAGAAATCTCGGAGAAGTAAGTAGGACTCGAAAGGGTCCGGTCTGGCGAGATTGGGATTGCTTGAGCCGGGCGCCTTTTGAATTTCGGCTTCGTGCACTTCTCTAAAGGCCCAGCGAAAGACAATCTTCCGAACGGTTCGGGTGATCGCAATCGGCACAAAGCCGGTTCTTCGCTGAGTGCTGAGTGACGAAGACACTCGGTTCCGTCAGGACTTGGGCGGAGTGGTTTTCTTCTTCGCTGGCGCGGGAGCTGGTTTGGGCGCCGGTGCGGGCTTGGGCGCGAAGGCGCGCACGTAGTTCACCAATTGCCAGCGCTGCTCCTCAGTGAGCCGCTTTCTGAACGACGGCATCGGCCGGCGACCCTCGCTAATCTTCCAGAAGATTTCCCCGTCGGTCATTTCGCCCATCATCGCGGCGTCGGTGAAGTCGGCAGGCTTGACGTCGTACATGGGCGCCTCCGAGCCGTCGCCCTTGCCTCCCTCACCGTGGCACTGCGCGCAATTGTCGAGGAAGACGGCCTTGGCCGTGGCCAGCGAAGCCTCCGTGGCGGCCAAGGGGTTTTTCAGCTTCCTGGCCTCCTCCGGAGCGACCCAGTCCTTTTTGCCGTGCGCGGCCACCCAGCTCGCCAGCGCAAGGCTGATCGCCAGCGGTACCACGCTGCGCAGGACTACAAAATGCCCGGTCATTGTTCTTGCACCCCTCCGAGCGCCACAGAGGCCCTGCGTCCAAAGAAAAGGAGGGCCAGGAATTCGCCGCTCATCATCGCATAGGATTCCGAATTTCTCATCCGGGGTTTCCCGCGGGAAATGCATTCGCGCGCTCGCCGCGCGCCTAGCTTAGAACCGCTCGCGGGCGATTAGCCAGAGAAGCTCGGCGTTGAGCGCGATAATCGCCGCGGTCACCACCCAGGCGAGCGCAACGACCCCGCGGCGGTTGGCAAACTCGCCCATTTTGCGCTTGTCGCTGGTGAACATCACGAGCGGCACCACCGCGAAGGGAAGCTGGAAGCTCAGCACCACCTGGCTGAGGATGAGCAGGTTGGTGAGCTGGCCTTCGCCCATCACACCGATCACGATCACCGCGGGCACGATGGCCATCAGCCGGGTGATCAGGCGGCGCAGCCAGGGCGGCAGGCGCAGGTTCAGAAAACCTTCCATGACGATCTGGCCGGCGAGCGTGCCGGTCAGAGTGGAATTCTGTCCCGAGCTAAGCAGCGCCGCGGCAAACAGCGTGCTCGCCAGGCTGGCCCCGAGCACCGGGGTCAGCAATTGATATGCCTCGGAGATATCGGCCACTTGCGTCATGCCGCGGTGGTGAAACGCCGCGGCGCCCAGGATCAGAATCGCGCTGTTGATGAAAAGCGCCAGCCCCAGTGCCAGGGTCGAGTCAATCACCGCGAACTTCACCGCTTCGCGTTTCTGTTCGGTCTGGCGCTGGAAGGCTCGGGTCTGCACGATGCTCGAGTGCAGGTAGAGATTGTGGGGCATCACCGTCGCCCCCAGAATGCCGATGGCGATATAGAGCATCTCGCGATTGCGGAGGATCTCGGCGGCCGGGAGGAAGCCGCGGGCGGCCTCCAGCCACAGCGGGCGCGCAAAGAAAATCTCGTAGGCGAAGCAGCCGGCGATGGTGGCGATCAGCGTGATCACCAGAGCCTCGACCCAGCGGAACCCGCGGCCCTGCAGCGCCAGCACAACCAGGACGTCGAGCGAGGTGAGGATGACTCCGGCCAGCAGCGGCAGGCCGAACAACAGCTTCAGCGCCACCGCCGAGCCGAGCACCTCGGCAAGGTCGCAGGCGGCGATGGCAATCTCGCAGATCACCCAGAGACCAACGGCCGTGGGGCGCGAGTAATGCTCGCGGCAGGCCTGCGCGAGGTCGCGGCCGGTGGCGATGCCCAGCTTCGCTGCCAGCGCCTGAAGGAACATGGCCATCAGGCTGCTCAGCAGGATGACGCTGAGCAGCGTGTAGCCGAACCGCGAGCCCCCGCCGAGGTCGGTGGCCCAGTTGCCGGGGTCCATGTAACCGACGGCGACCAGGTAGCCCGGCCCGGCAAAGGCCAGCAGCTTGCGCCACACCGAAGCCCCGGCGTAGACCGGGATGGTGCGGTAGGCCTCGGGCAAGGAAGGCGGGCCGCCGGGGTGGCGCCAGCCTTCGCGGGGCTCCAGCTCGATGGGGGTTTCCGTTCCCGACATGGTTTTCGGGGCCGCGGCAGGGAGCTGAGGGTCGGCCACTAGTTAATTAGAATAAACTCCAGATATAAACTACACTTAATGAACCTGTGCGTCAATCCCCGCGCTAAGGTTTTTCCAGGAGAGCAAACAGGGTCGGGTCGCGCCAAGGGCGGTAAGCACAGTGGGCCGGGGCGCTGTTTGCCAGCCGGGCTTTGTGGTAGTGTCATGCGGACTTGCCGGGGCGCGCTGCGAGGCGCGGTGGAGGAGACATGGACGAGCCAGCCAGGAATCAGGTGCAAATCAAGGCCGACGAAAAAGAGCTGCTCGGACAATACAGCAACCTGGTGATGATCCACCACAACGCCGAGGAGTTTACCCTGCACTTCATCTACATCTTCCCGAACGTGGCGCAGGGCAAGCTCGTCTCCAGCCTGATCCTCAGCCCCGGTCACGCCAAGCGCCTGCTGCGCGCGCTGAGCGAAAACATCAGCCGCTATGAGACGCAGTTCGGACCCATTCGCGAGGCGCCGGAACCCGCTCCGGCGACGACGGTCGGCTTCGTGCAGTGAGGTCGCCGGCGGGCAGGCCCCGCCAGGCAACCTTCCGCCCTGCCCTGCACCTAACCTTAATATTGAAGGCGAGGTGTGCTGATGCGGCGGGAAGTTAGAGTTCTAACCCTTGTCCTGGTTTGGGCGCTCGCGCTGGCCGCCCTGCCTGCGGCCGCCCAGCAAGGCACCATCAACCCGAGAATTCCTCCGCCGGCACCTCCACCCGAGCAGCCTGCTCCCCAGCCTGCACCGCAGCCCGCTCCGCAACCCAAGCCGCCCGAGCCGGCGCCGGCACCTCCCACGCTCCCGCCGAGCGTCGTGATCCCAGCAGGCACGCGCATTGCCGTCGTGCTGGATACGCCGCTGAGCACGCGCATCGCTCGCCAGGGGCAAGTGGTGACCTTCCGCACCTCGGACCCGCTGCGCGTCCACGACCAGCTGGAGATTCCGCCGGACACGGCCTTTACCGGCGGGGTGGTCGAGGTGAGACGCCCCGGGCACTTCGCCAGGCCCGGCGTGCTGCGCGTGAAGGTGGATCGCATCAACCTCTCGACCGGCGCCACCGCGGAGGTGGCTGCGCGGCTCGACTCGCCGGACCTCAAGGGCCGCGGCCGGCTATCCTCGGACAGCAACCGCACCACCGACCTCTACAGCCTGGCGCTCTATACCGTCGAAGGCACACTGCTGGGCGCGCAAATCAGGGGCGGCAAGGGCGCGGCGGTCGGCGCCGGCGCCGGCGCTACCATCGCTCTGCTGATCATGATGTCGCGCAAGGGTTCGGACATCTATCTCGAGCCGGGCATGCCTTTCCTGATCATCCTCGATCGGGACGTGACGCTGCCAGGCAGCGAGGTTTACGCCGCACAACAGAGCTACGCGCGCTCCCGCGGGAACACCCCCACGGCCAGCGAAGCAGCCCCCGGCGAAACCGAGCGCAATCCCGACGGCACACCCGTGGACCCGGAACGCCCCAAACTGAAACGCCGGCCCAAGATACCGCAACCTTGAAGCCGGCTCACTCCGCCTGACCCATCCTCGGGAGACCTGAAGCGCGTTCCGCAGCTCCTAGACTGAAGTACAGGTTACGCTTTGAGGATGCCGGCGGGGCTGGCCGGGCCTGGCCAGGACCGGCATGCTAAAGTGGTTCTGATGCAGACCGCGTGCTCCCATTGCGGGGCCCAGCACATCCTGAAGGATGCGCAGATTGCGGGCCATCCTCGGGTGCAATTCCGCTGCTCGAAGTGCGGCCAGACCAATGTCGTGGAGGTGGCCGGGCACCCCGAGCGCACACAAGTGATCTCGCCGCTGCCGTCGTTTGCGCGGGGCGAGGGCTCGAGCGGCCCTGGCGTCACTTTCGACAGCGAATACCAAGGCCTGGCCCTGCCTGTGGGCAAGACCATCACCCTTTCGGTGATTGCCGGGCCGGCGAAAGGCCAGGCCTGCCCGTTGCGTCAGCCGCGCGTAGTGCTCGGCCGCGCCGAAGCGGACCTGGAAATCAACGACCCGGAAGTCTCCCGCTGGCACTGCGTCGTGGAAGTAAAGAACGATGTGGTGCGCCTGCGCGACCTCGACTCCACCAATGGCACTTTCATCCATGGCGAGCGCGTGCGCGCCGCCGAGCTCGCCCACCTCTCCGAATTCCGCATCGGCTCGACCGTCGTGCTGGTGACCATCACCCCCAAGCCGCTCTAACCGTCCGCCGAGCAGGCCTTCTTTCCGGCGGGCTTGCACAGAAACACCGAGCCAAACGTGAAGCGACGCCCGGGGTAGCGCTTGTCCAGCGCGAAGCGCTCGCCCGTATCGGCGAACGGCCGGCCATCGAGATAGGCCAGCCGCGTCGCCGCGACGAGGCGCTCGACTTCGGCGGCGTCGCGCACCGCATCGGCCACCGGGGCATCGGCGCCGAAGTCAAACGTCAGGACCAGCACCCCGCCGGGCTTCACCAGCGCGGCCAGGCGCTCCAGTGCCAGCGGCTGCTGCGGCTTGCTCAGGTGCTCGAGCACGCTGAAGGAAATCACTGCGTCAAACTGGCCCCAGGCTTCGGGCGGCGGCGCCTGCGTGAGGTCGTGCGTGGAAGCGCGCAGCCGCCACCGCTTGTCCTCGGCCACGCGATTGGTCGCTGCGGCCAGCGATGCGTCCACGTCGAGGCTGAGCATTTCCCATCCGACGCGGGCGAGATAGAAAACCGGCAGCGTTGCGCCTCCGCCGAAGTCGAGCGCCCGCGGCGTGCCGGAGGCGCTTCGGGCGGCCTCCAGCAGGCAGGCAATCCCACAGGCATATTCCCAGAGTTTGTGACGGCGGACGCGCAATCGCCTCCGCAGCACGCCGTTGACGGCGAAGGGCACGCCGGCAAGCCCGAGCCGCAGCGCAAAGCGCTGCAGCGCGCCCGCCACCGGCGCAATCCCCGGTGCAGCGAGGTCAGCCGGGCTGAATGTTTTGCTCGTGAAGGAACGGGAGTCCATCAATGTAGGAGTGCGGATGGCCGGGCCGCCGCGGCGGGAAGCGCGCGGCGGAGCCGGTCAATCGAGCGCGATGTGCGTGTCGGTGCGCTCGACCCCGTCCATCTTCTGGATTTGCTCCATAATCAGGTCGTCGAGCTCGCTTTGGCTGTTCACCTCCACGTAGGCGAAGACGTCCGGCACACCCCAGCAGGCGTGCGCCGAGCGCACCCCGGGCATCTGGGAAAGTTCCAGCGCGATGCGCTTGGCGTATCCGGCGCGGACGTTGATCAGTACGTAGGCGCGCACCGCTCGCTTCTTGGTCTGCATAATTAGCTCCTTCGCAGGAGATGCCCCCGAGCTCTTTGGCTGCGCCTATCCTACACCCAAGCCGCCCTCAAAAACGCCAGCGCCGGCAATCCCTGCCTTGGGGACTGCCGGCGCCGGCGGAAAACATGACTTGCGCCAGTTTTTACCTTCCTTCGCTCCTCCTATTCGCTTAGCGATACTCCCGAGCCTACCGGCGGCTGGATGACCCACCGGCCGGTTGGCTCTAGGAACTCAAGGCCGATCACAAAACCTTTGCCGCGCAGCGCCTGGCAGTAAGCCACCCGTGCCCGCGCGAGGAAATCGCCCGGGAGCGAGGCGAAGGCCAGGCGATCCTCGGGTTGCCAGCGGCGTACGGTCACCACGCGCGCGCCGCGGGAGCTGACGTTTTCCGTGAAGGTCGTCTCCACGCCAGGGGTCTGCTGATGGCCGGAAATTTGCACGGCCACTTCCATGGGAATACGCTTCTCGATGCGTTCCACTGCGTAGGCCTTCGCCATGCCGTCTCCCAGTTTGAAGCGCTACAAGCAAGCCGCGATGCGGGTGAAGTCGCGAACCCCGCTGCCGTGGCCCTTCATCCGGTAGAGGGCGCGATCGGCTGCGCCCAGCAATTTCTCGATGGTGTCGCCGTCCTGCGGAAAGACGGCGGCGCCCGCGCTCACCGAAATAAGCGGCATCTCGCCGTCGTCGGCCAGGCGTTCGCAGATGCGCCGGGCCACGCGCCCGGCGGCCTCGCCGCTGGCCTCGGGCAGCACCAGGGCGAACTCGTCGCCGCCATAACGCGCCGCGGTGTCCATGGCGCGGCAATGGTTGCGCAGGATATTGGCTAGCCGGCACAGCGCCCGGCTGCCGACCAGATGGCCATGGCGGTCGTTGACCACCTTCAGCCCATCCAGGTCGAGCAGCAGCACAGCGAAGGGGCGCCCGGTGCGCCGCGAGCGCTGCGTCTCGCATTCCAGCACGCTGAGCAGCCGGCGATAATTGGCCAGGCCGGTGAGCGGGTCGCTAGCCGCCAGGCGCCGCACCTGGTCGAACAACCGGGCGTTGTCCAGCAGCGCGCCGCCCAGCACCACCGCGTAGCTCGACACTTTCAAGACCTGCGCCACGGTGAACGGCGCATCCAGCAGGCGCTGCGACTGGCTGGCCACCAGTTGGCAAGCCACGTTCAACCCCGCGGCCCAGCACAGCGAATAGTCCAGGGCGGAAGCGGCGATGATCAGGCGGCGGCGAAACCCGATCGCAGCGGCGAGAAAAATTGCCGCCGGGAAAAGGTCCCAAGGACGCGCCAGAAAGGCCGCAGGGCGGATGGGCGGCTCGATCGGAAAGCCGAGGTAGGCCACGCTGGTCAAATACGCGACCGCGCCAACCACGATCAGTGACCCGGCAATCTCTCGGCCGGGTTCGCGCGCGTTGGGCAGCCTGCGCTCGATCACCAGCGCCACCAGCAGCAAGACGCCGAGCAGCGTGCGGCTCACCATCCATGCCAGCGGCACGCGCACCTGGGTCACAGATCCCGCCGCGAGCAGATGCTGAAACCCGAACGTGGCTCCCGTCTCGATCAGGCCCGAGAGAACAAAGCCGAACGCCAGGATCAGCGAAATGCGGTCGTGCGTCCCGCGGAAACGGATCAGCGCATTGGCCGCATAGGTAAAGCTGAGCAGGCTGCCGACCAGTTCCAGGTAGGTGTAAAACAGCGGGTCAGAGGAAAAGCTCAGATGGCGCAGCCACCACAGCAGGGCCACAAATCCCACGACGCCCGCGGAGACAATCACCCAGCGCAGGCGCCAACAAATGCGTTTGACCGATCCCTTGAATTGCCCCAGCGTAACCACGGTTCCCCCGAGAGACGCCCATACAAGGTATCCCGTGCCATGCTGGTGCAACTGGGCGGCCTTATTCGCCCTTCGCCGAGCGAAAGGTAAGCCCCTGAAAGAGCGAAGGTTGCGTACAGCTCTGGGCAGAAACCAAAGCAATGCAGCGAAAGTTTTCCTGCACGCAGTGTAGAAAGGTTACGCGAACGGTCTTCGCATTCCTAGCGCCCCTTTCGACACAAGCGCGTCTCCACACACCGTTTTGCACGATGGTTGCTGAGTGAGAGTGCAGGAATTCGCGGCGTGCATCCGTCAGCGCGCCGCAACAGGACTTAGAGCTTGGGTTTCGGGGGAGGCAGGTCGCGGGCCTGCACCACGCTCTGGAAGCCGATCTTATTGTGTGTGCCGTCGCAGAAGGGCTTGTTCTCCGAATGGCCGCAGCGGCAGAGCGAGAGCGCCGTGCGTCCCGCCAGGCCGAAGGCCTTGCCCTGCGGGTCCACGATCTCGAAATCACCTTCCACGCGCAGCGGGCCATTATTCAAAGGAGTGATCTTGCTAGCGGGCATCGATTCCTCCTGGTGCCGAGCGAAAATTGGAGTTTGCGGCGAACAAGCCCATGCACGATAGACGGACTTCAGCCGGAACTCAAGGACGCCGTACGCGCCTGCGCGCCTTCTTCGCGGACTTCGCGCAGCCGGCCGCTGCGCACGTCGTAAATGAATCCGTGCACGGCAATTCCCGCCGGCAGGAACGGATTTTCACGGATGCGCCGAAGCTGCGCGCGCAGGTTGGTCTCCAGATCCGTAAAGGCGTGAAATTGGAGGTGCGCGGTCTCCCGCCCGGTCTCGGCCTTCAACTGCTGGCGCAACTGCTCGTCCTGAAAGGTGAGCATGCCGCAGTCGGTGTGTTCGATCACGTAAATCGTGCGCGTTCCCAGCAGTCGGGTCGAGATGATGAGCGAGCGCAGAGCGTCCTCGGTCACCAGGCCGCCGGCGTTGCGGATAATGTGCGCCTCGCCGGTCTTCAGTCCCAGGATCTGCTCAATCGTCAGCCGGGCGTCCATGCAGGCCACCACCGCGAGCTTCCGCGCCGGCGGCGTCTGCAGGTGCGCCAGGCCAAAGGATCGAGCGTATTGCTGATTGGCTTCGAGGGTTTCTTCATAGACTCCCATGGCGACCTCCTTTGCGATTCTGTCGGGGCAAAAAACCCGGCCTTCTAGAGATTCTTGCTGGTCTCAAAACAAGGTTCTGACCCTTTAAAATCAATAACTTGGACGCGCCAGCGCAGTGGCCTCAAACCGTTTGCTGGATCGCCCTCCTCAGTACTTCGGAAGCGACGCATCCACTTCATCCGCCCAGGCCAGGATGCCGCCCTTGAGGTTCCAGATCTTGCGGAAGCCGGCCTTGCGCAGGAACTCCACCGCCTCCGCCGAGCGCTTACCGCTGCGGCAGTGCGCCACGATTTCGCGCGAGCTATCCAGCTCGTGCGCCCGCCGCGGCAGCTCGCCCAGCGGGATCAAATGGCCGCGGAGATTGCAGATCTGGTATTCGTGCGGCTCGCGCACGTCGAGGATGAAAATCTCCTCGCCGCGGTCCAGGCGCGCCTTCAACTCGCGAGGAGTGATCTCCGGCACCTGCGTCGCCGGCGCGGGGGCCTCCTCGCCGCGGATGCCGCAGAACTGCTCGTAGTCAATCAGCTTGGTGAGGGTGCGGCGATCGCCGCAGACGGGGCAGGCGGGGTTCTTGCGCAGCTTGAGCTCGCGGAAGCGCAGCGCCAGCGCGTCGAACAACAGCAGGCGGCCCACCAGCAGCTCGCCGCGGCCCAGGATGAGCTTGATCGTCTCCATCGCCTGGATGGCCCCGACGATTCCCGGCAGCACGCCCAGCACTCCGCCCTCCGCGCACGAAGGCACCAGCCCCGGCGGTGGCGGCTCGGGATACAGGCAGCGATAGCACGGCCCGCCCGGGTAGCCGAACACCGTGGCCTGGCCCTCGAAGCGGAAGATGGAGCCATAGACGTTGGGTTTGCCCAGCAGCACACAGGCGTCGTTCACCAGATAGCGCGTCGGGAAGTTGTCCGTGCCGTCCACGACGATGTCGTAGGGGCGCAAGATGTCCAACGCGTTGGCGCTGCTGAGCCGCGTCTCATAGGTGTCGATCTGGATTTCGGGGTTGAGCCCCGCGAGGCGCTCTCGCGCGGCGGTAAGTTTTGGCCGGCCAACGTCGCTCGTCGCGAAGATCACCTGGCGCTGGAGGTTGGTGTAGTCCACAACGTCGAAATCCACCAGCCCCAGCCGGCCCACGCCCGCGGCGGCGAGATAAAGACCCAGCGGGGTGCCCAGTCCGCCGGTGCCGATTAGCAGCACTTTCGCGTGCTTCAGCTTGAGCTGGCCCTCCATGCCCACTTCCGGCATGATCAGGTGGCGGCTGTAGCGCAGGACTTCTTCCTTGGAAAGCTTTGCCTCCGCCGGAGTCCCGGCCAGCGGTTCGGTTTTTGTGGCCATGCGCGTCCTCCTTACCTGCCGGCGCCGCCGGCGATCGAGGGCACGATGCTGATCGTGTCGCCGTCCTTGAGCTGCGTGTTTTCCTTTTGCAAATAACGGATGTCCTCGTCGTTCAGATAGACGTTGACGAAGCTGCGGATGCGCCCGTCGTCGGTGTACAGGTGTTTGCGCAGCTCCTCGTACTGCGTGGTCAGCCGGCCGAGCGCCTCGCCCACCGTGCGGGCATCGAATTCCACGCTCTGCTGTTTGCCCACATAGGGCCGCAGCGGCGTGGGGATAATCACCTTCACTGCCATCGGCTCTCTCCTCCAAGTATGCTCAGTGCACGCGCGCGGCTCCGGCCCCCAGCCCGCCGCGACGGGCCGAGGCGCCGAGCTTCGCCTGGATCTCCTCGGTTTGGAAGCGCGTTCGGTCGTCCGCCAGCCGCCACGCCGTCATCTCGGCGGGCTTGCGCTCCTTCACAGCCACGATGACGTAGCTGTACCACGGCCAGGCGTGCTCGCGGTCGTAATCGCTCGGCTGCGCGGGGTGGTCCGGGTGCGAGTGGTACCAGCCGATCAGCTCCAGCCCGGCCTGCTGGGCCGCCTTTTCCGCGGCGCGAAAATCGTCCGCAGTAATCGCGAAGCGGTTGCGCGGGGAATCTTCCCGGCGATTCACCAGCGGAAACACCTCCCGCACTTCGCGCCCGCTTTCGCCTTCCTCACCCAGCAGCGCGCCGCAGCATTCCTGCGGGTAGCATTCCGCCGCGTGCGCTTCTATCTGCCGTTTCTGCGGCTCGCTCAGATAAAGCATCTTGCGTTCCGCGCCCTCAACTCTCTTCCCAGAAACGCTCGCTCAAGTACTTCTCGCCCGAGTCCGGGAACACCGTCACAATCACGGCGCGCTGCCCACGCTCCAGCGATTTCGCCACCGCGAAGCACCCCGCCAGGGCCGCGGCGGCGCTGGGGCTCGCCAGCAAGCCTTCTTCGCGCGCCAGGCGTTTCGCCAGACGATACCCATCCTCGGTGCGCACGGCCAGGTCGTCGTCGGCCAGGCTGGGGTCGTAAATCTTCGGCGGAATCGCCGCGGGCATGTACTTCCAGCCTTCCAAGCCATGGAAGGCGGAGTCCGGTTGGAGGCTGATGCAGCGGATAGCCGGATTCAGCTCCTTCAGCCGGCGAGTCACGCCGACAAAAGTGCCGCTGGTGCCCAAGCCGGCGACGAAGTGAGTCAGCCGGCCGCGGATCTGCTCCCAGATCTCCACCGCCGTGGTTTGGTAGTGCGCCCGCCAGTTCGCCGGATTGCTGTACTGATCCGGGTAGAAGTACTTCTCGGGATCCTCAGCGTAGATTTGCCGCACACGGCGGATCGCGCCGTCGGAGCCTTCATCGGCCGGGGTCAGCACCAGTTCGGCGCCGTAGGCCATCAGGATGCGCTTGCGCTCGACGGTGGCACTGGCCGGCAGGCACAGCTTGACGCGGTAGCCTCTTGCCGCAGCGATCATGGCATAGGCGATGCCCGTATTGCCGCTCGTAGAATCGAGGATGATCTTCCCCGGCCGCAGCTCCCCGCTGCGTTCGCCTTCGCGGATCATGTTCCACGCGGCGCGGTCCTTCACCGAGCCGCCAGGGTTGAACCAATCGGCC
>Ga0209515_10006046_pt1 | contig 15293 bp, 12 predicted proteins | sample Subgroupgradi54m_FD_187454 | JGI IMG/M metagenome (GOLD analysis project Ga0209515, IMG submission 187454) | Subsurface groundwater microbial communities from S. Glens Falls, New York, USA - GMW60B uncontaminated upgradient, 5.4 m (SPAdes)... ...
AAAATCTCTTCTTTCTTTAATCCGTGTACAATGATTTCTCTTTTCTTTAATTCATCAATAAATATATCCACTGGCACACATTGTTCTTGTGGGAAGACACCAATTTTAATTATTTGTCCACGGGCTTGCATTTGGGAAATTATTGCAGCAGGATAAGCGGTAGTTCTCATCATTGCAGTATGTTTAGGATTCTCTGTAGATCTATCAACTATAACTAATTCATGTTTTTGGGAGTTTCCTTCAAAAATAACTTTTACAAGAGTTACATCTTTTTCACAAATCGGAAGATTTCTTTCAAAATATTCTCTTGTAAGCAGTCCTGTTTTTTGTAACCCTTTTATTTTTTCACAGTGTCCCGGATAACGAATGGTTTTATAATCCAGATTTTTTAATCTGCCTTTGTATGTTTCAACTAAAGTAGAAACTCCACCTGATGTTGTAAATGCTTCTAGTTTTCCAAATGGTTCAGGGAAATCAATGCTTTCTAACTCAGACATGGGTTCAACTGTTTCTAATTTCCCATTTCTTAAAAGACGAACCGGCTCAACATATTCATTTATAAGTCCATCTATTGAAAATAATCTTTCATATTTCAAATCGTTTTTTGGATTTTGAGGCAGTCCACCAACACGAATTTTTACTGTGTCTGCCCAGTTAAATTTTTCCAATCCCCATTTCACAAGAACAGCAACCATGCCGGGAGCTAATCCACAATCCGGGATAATAGAAATTCCTAATTTTTTTGCTTCTTCATTTAGCTTAAACTGAGCATCTACAACAGTATTGTTACCACCCAAATCACATAAATGTGTTTTTGTATTAATGGCTGCCCTGGTAAAACCTTCATTAAATCTATAATGCACTGCTGCTACAGCAGCAGTAACAGCTTGAAAAATTCTTTCTGTTTGTTTTACATCATTTGCATTGCAAACTTTTGGCTGTAATCTAGGATCATTTAATAAGATCATTGCTTGATCTAGTTGCTCTTGATTTGAATCTGCAATAATTACACTTTCAGTATCACTTTGTTTCAAAAGATCATAAGCAATGGCTTTTCCCATTAAGCCTGCGCCTAAAACACAGTAGTTATAACCTTTACCTGTTTTCATTGCTAAATTATTTTCTTTTTCTATGCAGGTTCAAAAGAAGATGTTGCTTGTGCTTGTGGAACAGCTACTGCATTATTGTCTTTTTTACTACCAAGTAATCTAATATTATCAGCTATTACCATGGGCTTAATATTTAAGTCTCCTGTTTCTTTACTTGCCCAGGAGTCCCATCTGATTTTACCTTCTATTCCTATTAATGAACCTTTTTTTACATACTCGCCAGCAATCTCTGCTTGTTTTCCCCATATTTCAATATCAAACCAATCTGTTTGAGCATCTTTTACAGGCCTATTCACAGCAATAGAAAATGTGGTCACTACTTTTCCTGATTCAAAATATCTCATTTCAGGATCTCTTCCTGCTCGTCCTACTAAGACTACATGGTTAATATCTGTTTTTAAATTCATCTCAATTTCTCCCGGTTTAATTTTTTTATAATTCTACCACTTGCTTATTAAATAAAGACCAGATTATCAGCCCAACTGAACCAATCAATGAAAATACCAATAAAGTAAGACCTAAAATACCGTTTAAGTTTTCCCCTGTGCTGATTAAAAACATACCTAGAAATACAAAACAAGATAGAAAAATAATTCCATAAGCATATCTCAGCTTTGAGTCAAAGTTTCTGACTTCTTCTTTAAGAGATTCATTTTGTATTTTTACATCATTTAATTCAGTATTTTTTTCTTGTAAAGTTCCAGATGTAGAACTGTCTTTATCACTATTTCCATATTTGCTTACATACTGAGGTAATCCTTTTACAACTTCATAATAAATTTTTATTTTTTCAATTAACTTGCTTTGTGAAGGGAATAAAGAGCTAATATAATTCCATTTTGAAGAAGCTGGAAGTTTTTCTGTAATCCAATTATGCAAATATGGTTTTGCTGCTTCAATAAGACTAAACTCAGGATCTAGTTTTCTGCAAATACCTTCCAGCGTGCCTGTCATTCTAAGAGTGTAAGTAAACTTACTTGGCAGTTTCATGGGTTTATCTTTAAAAAGGATTTTTAAATCATCTGAAAGATCATTTAGGTTTAAAGAGTCAAACTGTACACCATCATAATATTTATATGCTGCTTGCTCTATAACACGCTTCAATGGAGTTATATCAGTTTCTTTCTTTATTAAATCAAGACCTTTCAAGCTATCAATTAGAGTATCAGTATCCTTGCTAACAATACTTGCAAGCACACTAACAAGCTCTTCTCTTATATTTTTATTTATTCTCCCTACCATTCCAAAATCATAAAAAACAATGGTTCCATCTTCTTTTACAACAATATTTCCTGGGTGAGGATCTGCATGATAAAATCCATCTTCAAAAAATTGTTTAAAGTAAGCAGTTACTAAAATATTTGCGATTTCTTTTGGATTATGATTGCCTTGCCTGAGAGCATCAATATCAGTAATTTTAATCCCAGGAACATATTCAATTGTAATTAATTTCCTGGTTGTATATTGCCAGAAGACTTTTGGTATATAAATCCGCTCTTCATATCTGAGATTTTTTCGGAAACGATCTGCATTTTTTCCTTCCTGTATAAAATCAATTTCTTCAAATAAAGTTTTTCCTATTTCATCAACGATTTGAACCCATTCCCGATTTTGTGCAATATCAAAATATCTTTCCAGGAAAACAGCAAGGCATCTTAAGATAGCTAAATCCTCATAAAAAAGCTTACTTAAATCAGGCTTCTGAACTTTTACTACAACCTCTGTACCATTTAACAATTCTGCTTTATGAACCTGTCCTATACTGGCTGAAGCAATTGGCATTGAGTCTATTGATTTAAAAATTCTATCTACTGGTTTTCGAAGTTCATTTTCAATTAAAAGCTTTACTTCTTCAAACGGAAAAGGTGGTAAAGAGTCCTGTAATTCAGATAAAGCCTCAATGTATTCCTCAGAAAACAAATCAGATCTGCTGGATAAAAACTGTCCAATTTTAATAAACGTTGAATTGAGCTCAATGAAAGTATTTTTAATATAGTCAGGCAATCCTAAGTCTTTCTTTTTAGCTTTTCTTAAAAGGTTGAAAAAGGCAATGCAAATCTGCCTGAATCTTTTATCTCTTAAACAAAAATAAGATAACAATGAAAATTCATAAAGAAATGAAAAGGGATTTTTTTTATTTCTTAAAGGTAACTGAAATCTGTTTTGGACAATATCTGAATTGTAACAATTGTGATTCTCCGGCACATTTACCAGGACTTGTTTAGATTTTTCAGTTATTGTAACCAATGGTTTTATCGCTTTTGCAGTTGTATTTGTAATTTTAAATCTGCAATCTCTGCACGTAAGCCTGCAATTTCTGCTCTAATATCATTTAATTCCATTGAGTCTAAAAGAGCATCATTAGTCAACTCAGTTAATCTATCTTTTACAAAACCTTTTAAGCTAAGTTCATTAATCTGAGCTCTGTGAGTAATTTCACTTATAAGTTGAAAAAGTTCTTCTTTTGCTTTTTCTTTTATTTTACATTTAGGGGTTTCAGAAGTATTTGAATCCACCCCAGATTTATTTTTGAATGCCTGTACCTGCATTGCAAGCTCACAGGCTTTTGATTCAGCCTTTTCTTTGAGAACATCAACTGCTGCCTTTACTGTTAGTACTACTTTTGCAATGTCTTTTAGCATAATCAAATATAATTATGCCATATAACTATAAGCAATACAAAGCCAAATGAAATCAAAGAAAAAACTTAAATATAACAAAAAAAATACAGATTTAATCTGGGTCTATCCACCAAATAAGTGGACATCAAATTACAAACAGACTTTTATATACGGCTGGTCAAATCCAAAAGCAAAATTGTTTGTTGAAAACATAAAACAAAAAATAAAAGTACATCCAAGCGGAAACTTTGCTCAGATAATCAAACTGCCAGATAAAAAAAACATTGTTAAATTGGTTCAGATCTTGAATGGAAAACTAAAAATCATAACCAGACATGTTCTTGTGAAGAACCCTGTAAGGGCATGCCGCCGCATGCCCCCACAGACAATAAAAACAAAGCTTCGGTATTTCACAAAAAATAACACAGTAATCATCATAGACCCCGGTCACGGCGGCAAAGAACATGGAACCCATTCACCAAAAGGAATTCCAGAAAGTCATTTTAACCTGCAAATAGCAAAAGAAATCACCGTAGCGGCAAACGGCTGTTTGCCCTCGAAAAGACAAATCTATTTAACCCGTTCAACCGATAAATTTGTCTCACTAAAACAAAGAGTAAATTTTGCAAAGAAGAAAAAATGCAATTTATTTATTTCCATTCACCACAATGCACTACCTGACAATGAAGATCCAAATAGACACAGTGGTATAGGAATTTACTACACTCATAACCACATAAAACCAATTGCAGAAAAGTTTTTAAATTTGATAACAAAAGAAACTAAATTAAAAAAATATGGTGTTTTTAAAAGAGACTTTGCAGTAACAAGACCTGACTTCTATAGAGGAATATTAATAGAGTGTGGATTTTTAACACACCCAATAGAATCGAACATTATTACTTCAAAACAAATACAGGAAAAAATAGCAACTGGAATTGTTAAAGCAACCCTTGCTACTGTCTAAATTAGAGTCCTTGAGTTCTATTCATTATGTACTCATCATAAAGAGTTAAACCAATGTTAGAATCTGCTACTGGTTTACTCAGAATTTTAATTGCTTCCTCATCAGTAAGAGTTGTATTTGCTGTACTTGGTCTTTGTGGAGCCTGAACATCTAATGCATTAGCTATTGCTCCCCAAACTTCAGGATCAAATGTAGGGACTGGTCCTCTTGCAATATACCAACCTCTACATACATCTGATAAACCTTCAGTAGTTGGTTGAATAGATTCATCCGGCTTTATAACCTTTAATGGAAATCTGGCTGGTGTAGTTATATTAAGTTGTACTGTTGGCATATGTAATTTTCTCCTGAGTTTTATTAAAACAAATTTGTAACAAATCATCAATGGTAAAAGATTAATTCTTTCTAATTAACCTTACCAATTATCTATGAATATTATTACTTTTTAATAGTAGAAAGCCACTTTAGAGAAAAATGGATTAAAGTTTCAGCATCTTCGTTATTGTCATTATGTCCATTTGCATGAGTAAATGCTTGATTAATTTCATGACTTGAATAACCAAGAGCTTGTAAAACTGATCGTGCCTCGCTTACAGCACCTCCAGATTGTTTTTGTAACTTGCTTTTTCCATTTTCCATTTCCATTTTTTCTTTACAAGCAATTGGTAAGTGTTTCCAGTTTTTAATTTTTTCTTTCAGCTCAAGAATGACTCTACTTGCAGTTCTTTCCCCTATACCGTTTGCCTTAGAAAGAATGGATGTATCCTCGTATAAAATTGAATAAGTTATTTCACTTACTGTAAGGCTATTTAAAATATTCAGTGCAGACTTTGGCCCTATTCCAGAAACACTAAACAATAAACTAAATAATTCTCTTTCCATTAAAGTTGGAAAACCAATTAAAGTCATTTGGTCTTCTTTATGAATCAATGTTGTATAGACTGTAACCGTATCTCCATTTTTGCCAATTAGCTCAAGAGTAGACAGGCTTGTTTGTATCTCATATCCAACTCCACTTACATCAAGTATAAGCTTCTCTGATCCTTGTGGATCTGTAATTTTTTCCTTAATTATTCCTCTTAAAAACTGGTACATTTTTTGCTGGTTGGTATAATAAAAACTACAACAATAAGAAGTTTAACAGGTGGGCCATTAAGTTTTTTAACACATAACAAGAAATGAAAGGGATATCAGTCAATGTCAAATGTAAGTGAAGTAACAGACGTAACTTTTGAGGAAGAAGTTCTTAAGTCAAAGATTCCAGTTTTAGTAGATTTCTGGGCACCATGGTGTGGACCGTGTAGAGCAGTAGCACCGGTAGTTGAAGAAATAGCCAATGACTATAATGGAAAATTAAAGGTTTTAAAGTTAAATACTGACGAAAATCCTAAAACAGCGCAGTCTTACCGAATAAGCGGGATTCCAAGCTTAATGGTCTTTAAAAACGGGCAACCTGTGGAACAGGTCGTTGGAGCAGTACCTAAAACTACCCTTTCCACTGCTGTAGAAAAGCATATTTAAAAATTTTTATAAAAGTGAACAAAATACCTATTTCTGGCTTCAATAAATAAAAGAATGAAACCAAATCAAGAGTCTAATACTGATCATAAAAGTAAAAGAAAACAACAAATTAAAAATTTTTTACGACTTTTTATTAGCGTAATTGCTTTTTTCTGTTTAATAAAATTTGGCAAAGTAGATTTAAATGTCGCTGTAAAATATCTGCTCAAGGTAAATCCCATATATTTCTCACTGGCTTACCTCTGTTATTTAATTACAAATTTAATTGCAGGATTTAGATTTTACTTCTCATCACATGCTTTGGGATTCAACAAAGGGTATTTTCAATTATTACAACTAAATTTCATCGGCACATTTTTTAATAATTTTCTCCCTACAACTTTCGGTGGCGATGCTCTACGCGGATATTATTTGAAGAGAGGTTCTCATATTCATCTGACTAAAGCAGTAGCATGCATAATCTATGAGCGTTATACAGGCATGATTGTTTTGTTCTGGGCAGCTTCAGCCGTTTTTCTCATGCAAGATTTTGGACTTTTAAGTAAGTCTCTATGGAAAATACCACATCAGTTAGTTCTTTTTTGTCATGCAGGAACATTGGTTACAATTTTCTTTGTGCCATTTTTACCTAAGATAAATAATTTGCTTTTTGGTAAAAAAAACTGGCTTTACATAAAAATCATAGAGCCATTTTTGGTTTACTGGCATGATTTAAAACTGACTTTTAGAATTATTGTTCTTTCTTTAGTACTGCAGTTCTCAGTCTTACTTTGTCATTACTTCATTGCAAAATCATTAAACATTGAAATCCCCTTTAGTTATTATTTTGTTTTTTATCCACTTACAACAATTGCAGGATTTTTAATCCCTAGTTTAAATGGACTTGGGGTAAGAGAAGGCACCTATATTTATTTCTTAAAAAAAATAGGCATAAGCAGTGATCAAGGATTAGCATTTAGCATCTGCTGGCTGATTATATTACTCATTACAAGTGTCATTGGCGGCATAATATACATGGTGGGAGATTTTAGAAAACATAAGCCACTTGAGGCTGAACAAAAGTCCTAATAATAGCTAGCTATGTAATTAGTATTCTTTCTTTTTTATAACCCAGTTAAGAATTTTTACAAAATAATGCTATTTTGAATACATTATCCTTGCATTTGTGTTACAAATAAACAATTAAAAATAATTCTATATAGGAAACACTCTGTCAATGAGAGCTAATGGGATAACAGTAACTAATCAGCGTGCACATTCCACGCAACAAGCTTCTAGAAACCAGACAAATTCAAGTCAGAATCTTCTCCCAAGACGTGCATTTTTACAACTAGGCGCTTTAGCTAGTCTTGGATTTACCCCTTCAATTATAAATGCTGATGAAACTTCTGATTTTGAAGGAAAGCTAACAGCGGGGTTTAATGAGTTGCTCACAAAGTCAGACATAGAGTTAAATTTTGATAATTTGCAAACCTCCCCTATCAACGGACTAATAACAATTGGAAAAGAAGATTTAAAATTGTTTTCAGATTGGTATAAAAAACAAGTTAACAGCAATGAAACAATAAAAGACAAGAAAAAAGTTTTTCTTCTTGAAAGTCTAGGAAAAAGAGTCGTTATTGCAGGAGCAGGTTCAAACAATAATCCTCACTTCTCAGATGATTATATAAAGAGAATTATTCTGGAAGACGATCATTCTAAAAGAAATAAAAATATAGCTTCTGAAGAAATTACTCTTAAAAGAGCAGAAATTGTAATGGGAGTTTTATCCAGCTATACAAAGCTGACAGAAAATACAACAAATAAAAGTTCAGATACTAACCTAAAAAAACTCATTGCAGCTAATACACTAAAAACCTGCGATGCAATAATATATCCCGGCTATCAAAATATAAGAACTGCAGATTATAAAATTAGTGGCACAACAAAAGGGAAAGCCACAATAAGAGCAGGTACTGAAATTATAAATCTATATGAAGCCTCACTAAAATGTGTTAGAAATCTTCTTGAGCAAGATCCTAAAAACGTTGACGTTGGAATAAAAGGATTAATTTGTGAACCTCCTTACGACATTGAAGGATTTGATGACCAAATTGATCTACAAGACAGAGTTATAAATATTCTTTCAGAAAATTATTTTGGTATTGAGAAGAATTATCCTGATTTTGACGGATTTGCAGCATTCGTAGGCAAAAATAATGGAAACTTTGGCTGGTCTCCTTACCTTGTCTATGGTGTCATGGCAAAAAATCCAAAGTTCTTTAAATCATTAATAGAATCTTCCACTGAAGAACTTAGGCAGGTTGCTCCACATGGAAATCCTAAAATTGGTAAAAGTCTTGATCCTTTAGATGAAATAGTAAAAGTAGTCAAATATTTTAATGTTGATTCATTTAATAAAAGAACTCAACAATTTCACTTTTCCTATAGATTAACTGGCTCTACAAATTCTGCGCCGGCTACACCTGCTGAAGCTGATCTGCCATTCCCTCAACAACCTCCAGATACCACACCACCGTCAGCAAATTTATCTGCCCAAAAACCTGCAGTCTATTTGCCAGCAATTCCAAATAAAATAAAAAATGATGTTGGAAGTTTTATTGAGAACCTTATGAGCCCTGTCTCTGAAGCCATTACATACAGACTAGAAAATGAAGCTGTAGAGGTAGAAGATAAAGTAATTTTAGGAGAAGGACCAGAAAGATTTATTCATGATGACAGTTGGAAGCATCTTAATAAACGATTACCTGAACTCATTGCAGTGATTGGAAACAATGAGAAGCTTAATGAAATCGTCTCCAGAAAACTTGAAAAAACTACAGAGCCTTATGCAAGAGAAAGATTATATAAATCACATGCAATTATTTCATCCAGAGGATTAAAAGAAAATGATTATTCCACTAGCCATGAAAAACTTAGAGCAGGTCTTGCAAGTGCTGCATCAGTTCCTGAGATAAGAGGACTAGCATTTTCATGTGCTTATGGATTAAGTCGTATTACTCCTGGAATGAGCATGGATACTTTCATGACCAGGCTTGAAAAAATAGTTTCAGATGCTGCTTCTGGTCCAAAGCCAAATGAAGAAAAATCTCCACGAGAAGAATTAATAGACTTATCAAAAGAAAAATTAAATCCTCAGCAGCAATTAATGATTGATGCTATGCGATTAGTTTTAATAGATGTACCATTTGCTATTTCACTTATGCCAGATAAAAAAATACCGCCTCCTGAGAAAAAAATTATCATGGGCAAAGAAGTAATAATAAACAATGAGGAAATCAGAAAATCAGTCCGTCAACTTAAAAGAATATTTCACAATGCTTTTACTTTTCTTACATACACTGCAGAAAAATGCTCTTCAGAAGAAGTAAATCCTGACTTAATCAACAATCAAACAACTAAAAGCTATGCACGTCGTATGTGTAAAATTGCAATAGGGCTTTCAGACAAATATTTAAGATTTCATTTTACCGAGCTTGATGGTCCAGGTAATGCAGAGTTCTGGGGAGAGAAAATCGGAGCACTTATGGAACTTTATAACAGTGAATACAGTGGCGAATCTCCAGAAAAAAGAGAAAAAGTACTTCAAGGACTTTTATTTGAAGGAACTGAGGCTTCTAAAAAATATTATGGTGAAGCCACCCCAATATTTAAAATACTTGAAGAAAGTCTTGAATATACAACCATAAGAAAAATAGGAGATCAAATAGGTATAAAGCTTGGTGGTTTATTTATAGACTCACCTGAACATAGAGAAAGAACTGCAGCAATAAAACGCTCAGAAGAATTTAAAAAGGCAACATTTGAAGATTTTAAATATACTGAAAAACTAAAAGCTGGAATAATAGAAGGGACTCTACACACTGCAGGACATAGGAAGTTAAAAGAAAAAAGAATTGCTCTTAAAACCATTGGTAAAGGGATACATTTCGACGATAGAATGCTTTTAGATCCTTATGGACAACTAAAGTACATATACAACCTCAATCCATAATTTAGTCAGGTATTTTTTACAAGCCGAGCGGACAGTTTTTTGCGCTTTTGAGCCAAAGCGAAAAAAGCAAAAAACTTTGTCCGCGGCAAGAGCTTGTAAAAAATACACTAATCAACTAGTAAAAACTTATTTGATCCTATACTAGGATCTTATTAAATCTTTTTTTGAAGTTATATTTGATATCTGACCATTTTCAAGCGTTATAACTTTGTCTGCTTGTTGAATTGTTGATTTTTTGTGAGCAATAACAATTACTGTTTTATTTTTTACAAGTTCGTTTATTGCTTCTTCTATATATTTTTCTGATTCATTGTCAAGATGACTTGTAGGCTCATCCAGAATTAATATTGGTGCATTTCTTAAAAAGGCTCTTGCAAGAGCTACTCTTTGTTTCTGCCCACCAGAAAGTTTTGTACCTCCCTCTCCTACAATTGTTTCAAATCCTTCCTGAAACTTTTCCACAAACTCAATTACATGGGCTTTCTTTGCTGCTTGTATTAGCTCTTCTTCTTTTGCATCAGGCTTACCAAAAAGAATATTTTCTCTAATTGAGCAGTTGAAAAGAACCTGCTCCTGAGTAACTAGAGAGATTTGAGTTCTAAGTGAACTAAGATTAATTGCTTTTATGTCTACTCCATCAATTTCTATAACTCCGCTTTGCGGGTCATAAAACCTTGGAATTAAACTTACAAGAGTAGTTTTACCAACACCAGATGGACCTACTAAAGCAACTTTTTCACCTGGGTTAATTTCAAGATTTATATCCTGTAGAATTTCTCTGCCGGTAGAATAATTAAAACAAACATTTTCAAATACTATTTGTCCTTTTACATTCTTTATATGTACAGAAGATTTTGTTTCTACTAGTGAAGAATTTTGATCTAGAATCTCAAAGACTCTTTCACTTGCACCTAAAGCCTGTTGAAGCGTAGACCATACTCTGCTAATTCTTTTTATTGGTTCATATAATAGAACTGTTGTTAAAAAATAAGATGAAAAATCTCCCAAGGTAATTTGCGAAATAGCAACGCTTTTCATTCCACACCAAAAGACAAAAGCTATTCCACATGCTCCGACTAAACTGCTTATCGGAGAAATTACTGCTTCAATTATTGTAGTTTTGCGAAGCGTGGAAAAAAGTTTTGAGTTAATCTGTTTAAATTGATTATTTCTAAACTCTTCAAGGTTATACGCTTGTGTTAGTTTAAGATTTTGAAGACTTTCCTGTACATAGCCAGATAAATCACCAATACTTTCCTGACCTTTTCTACTTAGCTTTCTAAGTCTCTTTGCAAGGTTTACTACAGGAATAACAAATAAAGGAATAACTATTATGCTAACAAGAGTTAAATACCAATTCACAGACAAAAGCCATGCAAAAAGAAAAACTGCTTTGCTCGAATCATTAAAAATTGTTGTTATAGTTTCAGCAACCCAGGATTGAACAGCAATAAGATCATTTGTAACTCTTGAAACATATGTACCGCTCATTTCTTTTGTGATTTGAGATAAAGACATTCTTTGCAAATGCTCATGTAGTCTATTTCTTATATCTCTTACCGTTGCAATTCCTACATACCTTATGCAAAACTGGTGAAGAAATCTAAGTATTCCATCAATAAAATAGCACAAATTATCCAGAACCGGTATTAAAGCAAGTAATTCATTTACATGTATGCTCATGCTTGGTGAACCAACTATTGCTTTTAATTGTTTAGGAAGTAAAAATAATCTGCCTTGATGCTTTGGCATATTTAATCCATCAACAGCAATTTTTACAAGCCATGGAGGCATCAAGGAAATAAATCCTGCTAAAACCATTGAGACAAATGCAATGGAAAACAATGCCCAGTATTTTTTTCCATATGATAGTAGTTTGCTAAATGCGTTCATAGAAGAAAAATTATATCGCAATAGGATGTACAGAGTTTTCTAAGATCATGTCATTCTGAGCATTAACAAAGAATTCACTGACGTTAATAGATTCTTCATCGCTTATGTTCCTCAGAATGACATTTTTTTATAAATACCTATCTTTTATAGTTAAAAAGGTTAATATTTTAACTTACCATCATGCAAGAAACAAATCTTCCTCCATTGCCAAAATCTGCAAAGGCCCAAAGGACAAGACAAAAAATTCTTCAGGCTGCAAGAGTAATTTTTGCAGAGCGTGGATTTGCAAAAGCAACAGCAGAAGAAATTTCAACAAGAGCTGGTGTCGGATATGGAACATTTTATTTATATTTTGCAGATAAAAGACAAGCATTGCATACCATTCTTTCTGAAGTAGACGACCAGCTATATCAACTAAGACACTCCGAAGAAATTCCCAAAACTGGATTAGGTGCACTTGCTCCGATTAAAGCAACAATAAGTGGTTTCTTTGAAAGCTTCAAAACAAATGCAGATATATTAAAAATTTGCCATGAACTTTCAGCAACAGACCCTGACTTTAGAGAGCAACATGACAAAGTTAGAGCCCGTCTGGTAAATCGAATGAAAGAACACATTATAAAAGGAATGGAATTAGGAAACACTAGATCTGTAGATCCTGAAATAGCATCAGTAGCACTTGCTGGACTTATTGAAACAATAGCAGTTGAATGGTTTTTTAAAAATCAACCTTGGGATAAACAAAAGGTTATTCAAACAGTATCAAAGCTTTATTACAGTGCAATAGTAAAAAGTTAATTTGTTTTTACTCCGGTGGCTCCTGCGGTGACATTGCTCCTCGGAGCCACCTTTGCATAGACCGCTCGGTTTGCTGAATAAATCAGACAAACCTCGCTTTATTAGATTGCATTAAGCTTTGTTAATTTTCTTACAATATACATTTTCTTGTTAATTTTTTTACAAGGTTGTATATTTGTTGCAATTACTTACTAACAATTAAAGAGTTTTTCTCTAAAGGAGAGTTATGTCATTAACCGTCAGACTGTTGTCTAGGTCTATCGTTGCTGCAGCAACATTATTGCCTATTGCACAACCCAGAAATATTTATGCCGAAGAAAGCACAAACAATATAACTGTAACTGCAACAGAATCAAACGATAAAGAAGCAAAACAAAAAGAAGAACTTAGAGAATTTGCATATAAAAACAGATATCGTCCAGATATAACTTATTTAGTCAGAGATCCAGGCAGATATGTCGTTGATAAAAAAGATCTTGAACTTGCAATGGGTGAGCCTAGTAACTTTTTTGCACTTGGCATAGGACAAAACCCTTCCACTATAGAAGTTTTGAAAAAAGACGAAGAAGCAAAAAAATTAGTAAAGAAATTTGTTCTAGAAAACTTGAGCACATTTTTTGTGCTTGGATTAGCACAAAACAATTACCCAATTGATAATGATATCCAAGAAGTCTGTAGAAAAAAGCTAGATATTGTTGTTGGTGCTGAGTATTTCTTTGCGAAAAAATCCACCTGGAAAATTACAGAGGATGATAGAAAATTAGCACGAGCTAACTATACAACCGGGCTTGCACGAGGATTATGTCAGCATCCAGATTATGTTCCACAAGGACAAGCCGTTCCTGAAGAAGACAGAAAAATCATGAGAAAAGATCCATATAGTGATTTTGCAAGGGTTGTATCAGGACTTGAAGGTTTTACTCCTCAAGAAAAAGATATCTCTGTAGTAACAAAGAATGAAAGATTTAGTGTTCTTAATACTGACTATGCATGGAATGTAGCAAAAAAATTAAATGTAACAAATGAGCATATAAAAATTGCAGTGGCTAATACAAATACAATGTGGGCAGATGGAATCGGAGCAAACTCTAGCTGGAAAGATATAAAAGAAGAACACAGAACAGTAGCAAGAGATAATCCAGACAGCATGTTTGCAGAAGCACTTGTGGAAAATGAAAACTTTATTCCAAATGAAAATGACATAAAATTTGCAAAAGAAAATCCTGATACAAAATATTCAAAAGGAGTAAATGAAAAGCTAAATAAAATGACAGAAGCAATTATAAAAGGGGCAAAAAACGGAAATGTCTCAGATATAACTGATTTAACTTTTGACAAATTACTTCAAGAAGCAAAAACTCCTGTAATGGTTGAATTCTGGGCACCATGGTGTGGTCCCTGTAAAAAAATGGCACCAGTGATTAAAGAAATTGCTAGCGATTATAGAGGTAAATTGGCTGTAGTCAAACTGAACGTTGATAAAAATCCAAAAATCACAGAGAAATATTCAATATCATCAATACCAGCCATACTGATTTTTAAAAACGGGAAACCTTTTGGCAATCCAATTGTTGGTCTTACACCAAAATCAATAATTATAAAAAAAATACCAAGTAAATTACATGGCTAGAGTATTGTAACCACAGTCTACATAAATAAGCTCACCAGTTATTGCTCTTGAAAGATCACTAAATAAAAATACACAGGTATCTGCAACCTCTTCTGCTGAAACATTTTTCTTTAGTGGGGCAACTGTTCTGAAATGTTCAAGCATTTTAGAGAAGTCATCAATACCACTAGCAGAAAGGGTTTTAATTGGTCCAGGAGAAACCACATTTACTCTTATGTTTTTACTTCCCATATCATATGCCAGATATCTGGCTGTACTTTCTAGTGCTGCTTTTGCTACACCCATAACATTATAATTTTTAACTACTCTTTCACTTCCCAGATAACTAAGCGCGACTACACTTCCACCTTTTTCTTCCATAAGAGGCTTGAATGCTTTTGAAAGCGCAATAAGTGAATAACTACTTACATCCTGTGCTAGGTGATATCCATCACGACTGGTGTTTACAAACTCACCGCCAAGCTCTTCTCTTTTTGCAAATGCTACTGCATGCAAAAAGAAATCTATTTGACCAAACTGTTTTTTAATTGTTTCACTTGCAGAAGCAAGCTCATCATCTTTGGTAACATCCAGATTTACTGAAAATGGATCTTTTAAATCTGCTTCCTTAAAAAGTTTTTCTAAATTTCTAAGAACTCTTTCACCCTGATAAGTAAAACCAATTTCAGCACCTTCTCTGATACATGCCTGAGCAACAGCCCATGCAATGCTCCATTTATTTGCAACTCCAACAATGATTCCTTTCTTGCCTTTCAATAAC
>Ga0209515_10006050_pt1 | contig 15286 bp, 16 predicted proteins | sample Subgroupgradi54m_FD_187454 | JGI IMG/M metagenome (GOLD analysis project Ga0209515, IMG submission 187454) | Subsurface groundwater microbial communities from S. Glens Falls, New York, USA - GMW60B uncontaminated upgradient, 5.4 m (SPAdes)... ...
AAAGGCCAAATCGCCTGAACCTAATTCCAAAATCTTGACCGCCGGACTCTGATACTTGATCCAATCGATGATCGGTAAATATCTCAAGAAAGCATCCGGCTCAATCCATAGCGCCGGTTTGCGACAAGCAGCCTCAAATATTTTATCGTAAGGTCGAACTCTCAAAGCAAATCCCTCAATAAGATACGGGCCAAATCACCAGAATGTTTGTCCTATACAACTTTTTTTCCGCCGCAAAAAAAATATACTATTTCTTGGGAAGGTAGAATATCCTTGCTCCGAAGCTGCGTCAAGAGGATGATCACCGACACATTCACACACCCATAAACCCTCATTGAGTTCAATTGCAGAACACCTCAAATTCAATTTAGAGTTGTTCAACGCTAAGGTAAATCAGGCGTTTTGACAGTAGGAACAAAAAGTGCTATCTTTCAAAGTAACAACTGCGTAGTGAAAGGTAAACTATCGCAAAATCGTCGATGGTTCTATCAATTCAGCGCCTGGAAATCAGGGTAAGGGATTGCATGCTATATATAAGGAAGCTAAACAACGCATTTGAAGAGAGGGGGTTTCGCTACCCGTGGGTCTTGAGCAACGTCAGATTCAATCCCAAAAACTGATTCTCTCACCCCAGCTTAGGCAGTATCTTAAGCTGCTGCAGCTTCCTCTTCTGGAACTCAAGCAAGCCGTGGAACAAGAGCTTGCTGAAAATCCTGTCCTGGAGGAACTGTCGCCCGACAACGAGACGGAGCTTCCTCTTTCCAGTATTTCTAGAGAAGAAATTCCTGACGTGGAAGGAGAAAAAACCGTTGAACTTGATTTCCAAAATAAACTCGATGCCCTCGGACAGATTGACCAGGATTTTAAGGAAACACTCTACTCCGATACGGAACCTTCTGAAGATGAAACCAAAGAATTTGCCAAAAAAAAAGCTTATCAAGAGTCCATCATCTCAAAATCCCCCACTCTGAATGATTACCTGACCTGGCAGCTTAGCTTCCTTGATTTAGACGAGGAAAAAACCAAAATTGCTCAGGAACTCATCGGCAATATTGATGAAGACGGCTACCTGAAGATTGATATTCAGGAACTAAGCCTTTCTCTGGGTATTGCTGCCGATACAGCCGAGGAAGTGTTGAAGCTTGTTCAAACGCTTGACCCGCCCGGTGTGGGGGGACGAGATCTAAGAGAAGTGCTTCTTATTCAGCTCTCAAAATTAAATCTTTCGGATTCCGTGGCCGCCAAAATCGTTCAGGATCATTTTGCTCTACTTGAGAAAAAACACTTCTCGGAGATTGCCAAGAAACTGGATATTAGTGGCGAAACCGTCAAAGAGGCATTTCAAACAATCTCAAAACTTGAGCCAAAACCGGGAAGAGTCTTCTATGCCAATGAATCCATTGCCATGATCCCCGATGCAACGGTTTATCCTGATGAGGATAATCCCGGAGAATACAGAATTGAAATCCATCAAGAGTCCGTTCCCTCCTTGAGGGTCAGCACCACCTATCGGAAAATGCTCAAGGATAAAAAACTGGATCCTGCCGCCAAAACCTTTCTTAGGAATAAAGTAAGCTCGGCTTTGTCTTTGATCCAGGCGATCAGCCAGAGAAAAAATACGCTTCGAGCCATCACGGAGGAAATCCTAAAAGCCCAGCACGATTTTTTCGACAAGGGCTTTGCCCACCTAAAACCTTTGAGGTTAAAAGACATCGCCGAGAAAATCGGCATTCACGAATCCACGGTCAGCCGCGCTGTGTCTGGCAAATACATTGTCACTCCGCAGGGTACGATTCCCTATCGAAGCTTTTTCTCGAACAAAATGGAAACAGAAGATGGATCTTTGGAGTCGCAAAAAAGTATCACAGAAAGGATCAAACAACTGATTGCGGAAGAAAACAAACAAAGACCTTTGAGCGACGCGAAAATCGTGAGAATTCTAAGCACGGACGGAATAAAAATCGCAAGAAGAACCGTAGCCAAATACCGGGAACTGCTTAAAATCCTTCCCACTCACCTTCGCAAAGAACGATGACCGAAGCACGCGTTCCCATCAGTCCCTATTGAAAAACTCCTGATAGAAAATGGAGCCCACGAGTGGGATCGAACCACCGACCTACGGTTTACGAAACCGTTGCTCTACCAACTGAGCTACGTGGGCAAGATCAGATCAGTCATTCCCTTCATCCGGCCTGCTCTACACTCTCCGGGCCTCACCGTACAATACTCTGGCCCTACGAGTGCGGCTAGCTCCGCTGCGCCGCCAACTGAGCTACGTGGGCAAGATCAGACTAGTTATTCCCTTCATCCGGCTTGCTCAACACTCTCCGGGCCTCACCGTAGAATACTCTGGCCCTACGAGTGCGGCTAGCTCCGCTACGCCGCCAACTGCCTCCGGCCCTTCGGGCCCGTAGGCCCGGAGGGAGCTACGTGGGCAAGATAAATTAGGTTCATCATGGAAGACTTTTAACGCGCGGATTATACCTTTTTCCACCTTTGTTGCAAAAACATTTGTCAACCTATCGATAACTTTTCCCACAGAAATCAAGTCCGCAAGCTCGCCACGAAGAAAATAAGACCCCATCACATTGTCAAACGTGTTGCGATTCTCAAAAAATAAAAAAAACACGGTCTACCTTCCCCGTAGTTTCATGAATTGGAGAAAACCAAGAATGGTCTTGCCGTCTGTAATTTTTCCCGATTTGATCATTCTATCAATCTCCGGAATACGAAAAATCTTGGCGTGAAGAATCTCATCCTCCTCCAACTTGGATTGGGTCCTGGTAAGCTCGGTGGCAAGATAAAGATGCATGATCTCAGTTGAAACTCCCGGTGTGGGATAAAAAGTAAGGAGCTTGCGAAACTTTTTTGCCGTGAAGCCGGTCTCCTCCTCCAACTCCCGCTTGGCACATTGGAGAGGTGATTCCCGTGACGAATTGGTCCCGGCCGGAAATTCCCAAATATACCCGCCGACCGAATATCGAAATTGCCGTATCAAAATCAGAGACCGAGAATCAAGCATGGGAATGATGACCGCCGAACCCGTATGATGAAGAATCTCCCGCTCAATGACCTGACCGTTGGGAAGACGCAAACGGTCTACCGAAAGATTTACAGCCCTTCCTTGATAAACGCTTCGGCGTCTTAATATTTTGAAACGCGACTTCTTAGAATACTTTTTTCTCATGGCCAAACAAGAGTAACAGGGGTTCCGATTTTTGCACCTGTCTTATGAGCTGCCGAACCATGCGGAAGAGCAATCTCCAAATAGTCGGTACTGTTCATCAGCACTATCAATTCATCAGCCTTTCCTTCCGCATAGAAGCGGGCCCAACGCGGTATCTTAATTCCTCCTACAGTCACTTTAGGAGGGGGTGTACGGTGGCCAAGATGAGAACGATCGATATTAGTGATCAAGTTTCCGAAACGATCCACATGAAGAATTTCCCCCGAAATTTTTTTCTTCTCGACCTTAGGCTCCGGCCAGCGAATACTTTTGAATTGACGCACTAGAGGTCCAACCTGATTGAATACATTTCGCCTGGAAAGATGTGCGGCAGACGGAGCAAATTTATCCCTCCCGTGAAAAGTAGAACTTATCTCTTTACGGAAGAACGACGGATTGGAAACTTCGCGCAGAATAAAAGAAGATTCTTTCCGAAGAACGGGCGTAAGAACACCGTTGTCGGGAGCTAGAAAATAGGCGAAACGGGTCTTCGCACAAAGAATCTTCCTTTGACTTCCGACACCAGGATCTACCACCACCACATGAATCGTGCCAGGGGGGAAAAACCGATAAGCGGCCGAAAGCAGAAAGGCTGCCTCCCGAATGTCTTGAGGACCGATTTCATGGCTGAGGTCAACAATCTTGACGTGGGGATGGATACTGAGAATCACGCCCTTCATGGAACCAACATACGAGTCCCGATATCCGAAATCCGTGGTGAGTGTAATGATAGGAATTTTTTTCATCTTACTGTCTTGATCCACCTTCCTATTAAAGGTCATCCTTTGACTCGTGCTTCGACTTTGCTCAGCATCCTGAGCTTGTCGAAGGACTGCGCTCGCTCAGGATGAGACCTCGGAAACAGCTTAAAAAATGGTTCGACTTACGCTCACCATCCTGAGTGAAATCGAAGGACTCCCCGAGGCCTCAACTATTTGTGATACGAACCTCCTCTTGCAATCTCTAAAGAACGATAAAGGGATTCGAGCAAATTTACTCGGACCAGTTTATGTGGAAACGTGAGCTTTGAAAGCGACCATTTCCATCTGGCCTTTTTAAGAAGCCCATCCGAAAGCCCCAGAGGGCCTCCCATCACAAACACCAATTCCCTATCTCCCTCCTGGATTCTGTGTTGGAGCCAGTCGGCCAGCTCACGGGAATTATACTCTCTGCCCCCCGAGTCTAAAACGACTAAAACAGCGCTTGCTTTAAGATGGGTCTCAAGTTTCTCAGCTTCTTTTCGAAGAATTTTCACGCGATTCTCTTCATTCAAAACAGGAGCCCTTTTGATTTCAATCAGTTCGCATGGAAGATATCTAGAGATTCTTTTTAGATATTCATTCTCTAAAATTCTGAGCACCTCTTGCTGTCGTTTGATGAAGGAAATGATTTTAATTCTCATATTTTAAAGGGTCAGTACCTGTGACCCTACGTGCTAAGTAATCGTTCAAAAGTTTCCGTGCATTTGGCTGAATGAAAAATGGCCAATTCCAAATGGCAAATGAATCAGAGAAATGACTTCATAATGACAAATTGCCAATGTCCAGTGACAAATCAATCGGGAGAATGACAAATACCAAATGGAACGAAATCAAAGGTACGCTATTCAGTTTTTGCTTTGCCATTGGTCACTTGTGATTTGTCATTTATTGGGCATTGGCTCATTTGGGTTTTGTCATTTGACTGAAATACTCAGAAACTTAGGTGCGACTACTTAGAATGAGGAGTCACGGTGGCTATTCCTTTCTTTGAGACAACTTTCAACTTTCTCAATGAGGGTTTCCAAACCTTGGCGATACTTGGCTGAAACAGACACAGAACCCGGATAATGATGAACCAATCTTTGTTTTTCTTCCTCGCTAGCAATCAAATCAACTTTATTCAGTACGGTGACAATGGGTTTGTCATCGAAATGAAGCTGCTTGAGAATTTTATCGACTGCTTCCTTTTGTTCCCCAGCCTGTGAATGCGTTACGTCCACGATGTGGAGAAGCAGATCCGCTTCTCCCATCTCTTCAAGAGTGGCTTGAAACGCTTCGATCAGGTTGGGAGGCAGGTCCGTTATAAATCCAACGGTGTCGGTGAAAAGAATCTGGCGGTCTGCCCTTCTGAAAATCCGTGTCGTCGGATCCAGCGTGGCAAAAAGCTTGTCCTCGACAAGCACGGAAGATCCCGTAAGAGAGTTCAGGAGAGTGGATTTGCCGGCATTGGTGTAACCGATGATGGCAACCGTGGCAAAATCTTTTCTCTGCCTTCCCTGTCTGATCAAAAGCCGATGCCTTCTGATTTTCTCAGTCTCCTTTTTCAGCCGGCCGATTCTCTCCCGAATTCTGCGGCGATCGTATTCCAATTTTTTTTCCCCCGGGCCGCGTGTACCAATTCCTCCGCCCAGCCGCGACAGCAACACCCCTCGCCCTGTAAGCCGAGGCATCAAATAAAGAAGCTGTGCCAATTCCACCTGAAGTCTTCCCTCATGAGATTGCGCTCTTCTGGAAAAAATATCCAGAATAAGGCCTGTTCTATCCACAACGCGCCGGCCACCCACTGAAGATTCGATATTCCTCATTTGAACCGGAGAGAGATTCTGATTGAAAATCAAAAGATCAGCCTTGGTAGCGTCTAATCTCCCATGAATTTCCTCAAGCTTCCCTATTCCCAGATAAGTTGCAGCATGCGGCCTTTCCAGAAAGACTTTCATACCCTCCACAATCATGCCGCCGGCAGATCGGGTAAGTTCTTCAAGTTCACGGAGACTTTCACTCAATCGATAGGCTGGTTCACCTTTGAATCCGATCGCAACCAAAAAGGCTTTTTCAGACATGTTTGATCTTACCCACAATTTCGGTCAATCGTTTATCCTCCAACGAATTCAGCCATTCAATACGGCTGTCCTTCTTGAACCAAATGATCTGGCGCTTGGCTAAATTCCTAGTGTGCTGTTTGATGAGACGGCGCGCTTCCTCAAGAGATAAACGACCTTCAAAACAATCAAAAAGTTCCCGATAGCCGATAGCCTGGCGTGCCGTAAGAGACAGAGATTTTTTTGAAAGCCTTCTGGTCTCTCGAACCAGTCCCTTGTGAAACATGCTATCCACTCGATGATCGATTCGCTCGTAAAGTTCTTCGCGCCTGCGATAAATCCCGATCATCCAATACTGATAACCCAATTCTGCAAGAGGAACCGTTTCTTTTTCCCAATCCGAAAGTTTTTTGCCCGAAATCTCCCATACCTCAAGCGCCCGAATGATTCTTTTTTCGTCATGCGGATGGATGCGAGACGCAACTTCAGGATCCGCCTGCTTAAGCCGGCCATAAAGAAAGTCCGGTCCTTTTCCCTGGGCAGTGGACCTCAATTTATCACGGACGCCTTCATTCTTACCGGGCTGAGGAGAAATACCGTCGACAATGGATTTGATATAAAGCCCTGTGCCGCCCACCACTATTGGAAACTTTTTACGCCGAAGGACAGACTCTAAAACATCAAGCACTCTTTGACGGTACTCGTAAACAGAAAACTCGTCGCTCGGACTCACCACATCGAGAAGATGATGACGGACGCGGTGACGCAGCCATTTGGAAGGCTTATCTGTCCCAATATCCATACCTCGATAAACCTGCATGGAATCTGCTGAAATAATTTCACCGCGCAGCTTCCGGGCTAACTGAAGCGCGAGTTCTGATTTGCCTGAACCCGTTGGACCGACAATAAAGAGAACCTTTTTGGAATTCATCCTCACATCTTGGTCGGCTGGGACACACCTAGAATTTGAAGACCATTTCTAAGCACGATGCGCACGCAATCCACAAGGAGAAGTCTGGCCCTGGTAAGTTCTTCATCTTCCGTCACCACACGATGAAGCGTGTAAAACTTGTGAAACGTGGTGGCGAGTTCTCTTAGGTAATCTACCACACGATAAGGCTCCAGACCTGTCACCGCAGCAATCAGCACTTGAGGATAACCCTCAAGCTGCTTCATCAGATCAAACTCCTCCTTTTCCTTAAGAAGAGATGGATTGACATCCTTTGGCACGGAAACGCCGGCGTAACTCAAGATACTTGAAATTCTGGCGTGGGCATATTGAAGGTAATAAACCGGGTTATCTTGTGATTTTTCTTTCGCCAGATCCAGATCAAAATCAAGAAGGCTTTCCACTCTTCTCAAAACAAAGAAAAGACGCGTGGCGTCGACTCCTACTTCCTCCATGAGTTCCCTCAGAGTGACAAACTCACCGGCACGGGTGGACATACGCACCGGCTGACCTTTCCGACAGAGAGTGGTCAACTGAACAATCAAAACTTTAAGCGATTCCGCACGCCCCCCCAGCGCTTGAACCGCGGCCTTCACACGGGGAATATAACCATGGTGATCAGGACCCCAAAGATTGATCAGCCATTCAAAACCGCGTTTGAATTTATCCTGATGATAGGCAATGTCTGGGGCAAGATACGTGTAATCTCCCGTTGATTTTCTCAAGACTCGGTCCTTATCATCTCCAAACTGCGTTGATTTGAACCATAGAGCACCTTCCGATTCAAAGACAAGCTGCTTTTTTCGGAGAACCTCAAGCAATTTTTCTATCTGGCCGCCTGCGCGGAGGTCTTTCTCGCTGAAATAGTTGTCGAAAGTCACGCGAAGATCTTCAAGATCCTTCTCGATCCCTTTCATAATCTCTCGGGCTGAAAAATCAGAGAAAAATCCAATCGCTTTCGTTTCCTGTTCTTCTTTAAAACGGTCTCCCACTTCTTCTTTTATTTTTTTGGCAAGTTCACGGATGTATTCACCCTGATAACCTTCCTCTGGAAAGTCAACCTCCGTCCCAAAAAGCTCCCGATAGCGCAGCCAAGTGCTTCTGCCCAGAATTTCAATTTGCCTTCCGGTATCATTCAAATAGTATTCGCGGGAAATATTGTAGCCCGTCGCGGCAAGAATTCTCGCCAGGCAGTCTCCAATACAAGCCTGTCGGCCGTGAGCGATGGTGAGAGGGCCCGTGGGATTGGCACTGACATATTCGAGAAGAACCTTTTTGGAAGCTCCAAAATGTGATTCACCATAGTGGGCATCGTACTTCTGAATTTCCAGAAGTAGGGGAGTCAGAGAATTCTGAGTGAGAAAAAAATTGAGAAAACCGGGACGTTCCACCTCCATCTTCTTGATGGATTGAGCCAAAGCCGGATCTCTTTTTATTTTCTCCGAAATAATTTTCTTAATCTCACTCGCAATCTCAAATGGATTTTTTTTGACTAGACGGGAGAGTTTCATGGCAAGATTCGTCGCCAAATCCCCATGTTGCTCACTTTTAGGCAGTTCCAGATCATAATCAAATCCGGGTGGCAAGGTAACAGAATAAAAAGAAGCGATCTCAGGAAGGGCAGAGTTGACGAGGGTTTTGATTTCAGATTTCATGACAGAAAACGGGGCGGGTCAGCTCAAACGCTTGGCGTTTCCCCAGAGTCTTTCCAAATTGTAAAACTTGCGTGTTTCGTGGTAAAAGACGTGGACAATCACATCACCGTAATCCAATAAAATCCATCTCGCATCCGTTTTGCCTTCGACGTGCCTGGTGTCCACCCTTTTTTCAGAGAGTGTAGCAAGCACATTCTCGGCAATAGCTCGTACATGGCGATCGGAATTGCCCGATGAAATCACAAAATAACTTGCAATGGCATTCAGCTTCCTGAGATCAAGAACGGTGATGTCACTGCCTTTTTTATCTTCACAGGCTTCTTTAGCAAAAGCGGCAATCTTCCGTGCTAGCAATGAATCCAATACCCCGCTAAATAATAAAAAGGCATGCTCTTTTGGGCATGCCTTTCATGAAAAACAGTCTTTTTTCGTACTTTTTTTCCTGAACCGTGAGGCTTCTGCATCCAATAAGCTAGACGATAGCTTTTCCTATTTTTTCATCCCTAGAATACGTGAAAGGGTCGTACTGCAAACAGGACATTTACCCTGAAGGGCATTCCGACCGTTCTTAAGGGTAACCTCTTTAGGATCATTCATTTCCTTTTTGGCCTTGCATTTCACGCAATAAGCTTCCACAGGGCACCCCTTTCTTTAGCCAACGTCGTCCCGATTATAACACCCGTCTTTCCCTTGTCAATCTCACAAGTCCGGCTTTCATCTAACCTATCGGTTATTCTCGAAAAAGCCTTAGAACTCAAATTTAAGAGTGCATCCCTCTTTCCAAGTCAAGCAAAGTCCTTTTCCATTTCTTCCCCGCCGTGTATCCTCCCAGTGTTCGATCGCTTCGGACCACACGGTGACAAGGTACCAAGATAGGAACGCGATTCCGGCCCAGTGCATTTCCCACTGCTCTGGCTCCTCCGGGACAACTTACTTTTTTGGCTAGGTCCCCGTACGTCATCGTCTTCCCGAACGGGATTCTTGTACAAGCCCTTAGAACTTTTTTTTCAAAATAAGAGTACTGAGACCAATCTAAGGGAATGTGGGAAATGGAAGGAGATTTTGGAGATTTTCCTGAAAAATAACTGCGCAAAACTTTAGAAAGCAAACGTTTGTAAGAAGGAAAACCATGGGAAGAGGAAAACAAGCCTTCTCGCTGCAGGCTGTTCGTCTTACCGTTTTCAGGGAAAAGAAGCTCCTTCACACCGTGGGGAGAAACGGTGGCACGAAAAACCCCCAAAGGGGTTCTCAATTTTTGAATAAGCATCAGAACTTCAGCTTGAAGTGCTTCTGTTCTTGCTCTTGTTCCCGTGGAAATATCACAGCCTGTGCCGTATCCTTCGATCCGATGGTTCTTTCACGAAAAACAGCCTCTGTGGTCTTTTTAATGGGAGCGATCACCGGTTTCGTGGTTTTCTGAATGGCCGCACTCTCGCAACCCATGAGGAAAATGAGAAACGCCGGTACCACCAAAATCATGTCTCTTTTTATCACTCGTTCCCTCCTCCCAAAATTCCTATCTTATGGGCACCAGCAATGGCTTCATTCTTAAGTTTTCCCTTGTAAACATTGATTCCTTTCTCAAGCTCAGGATATCTTTTCACCGCACTTTGCATATCTTCCGCCAAAGCTAAGGTATAGTCAAGCGTCACCTTCTCAAGTTCCATGGAAGCCTTTCCCCGGACTAGAGAGGGCATATTGGTCACTCCCAACCGAATGTTTCCAAAAGAATCAACATAAAGTGGATTCTCAAAAGTTGTGCTTCGGGATTCATAGACATTGCCACCTTGGTCTACAGAAACATCAATAATAATCTTGCGTTTGTTCCGGGAGGCCGTTTGGAGCATCTCTCTGGTAATAATAATAGGAGCCCTCTGGCCATGAAGGTGAACGGCTCCTATGATAACATCCGCTCCCTCGAGATGCCCCTGCCAATCACTTTCAGAAGAAACAACATCCACCCACATCTTTTTCTCCATAAACTCCTTCACAAGAAGCTCCCTTTTTTCACGGCGGGATTCTGTCAGAGTAACTTTCCCTCCCATGAGACAAACCATCTTGGCCGCTCTTTGTCCCACATGTCCTCCTCCCAGAATAAGAACATGACCCGGATCGGATCCATGAAGAGGCTCGGGATAATTTCGAATAGCTTTCTCCAAAATCTTCCGGTACCAGGAATGATAATGAATCTGTCCTTCTCTGACATCCACCAGATGTCTCAAAATACCCGCAAAATAGGCCGCCAAAGTTCCTGCAATTTCACTCATAGGTTTTAAAATGACTGCCTCGTTATTTTTCTCGACGGTCTCATAGGCGAGGGCTGTCATACCTGCACGCATCATATGCCGCAGAAGATCACAATTTTCCTGAGAAGCAAGGTGCAGAAAGGTAAAAAGAATGTGCTTGGACTGAAAAAAATGATATTCCGAAGACTGCGGTTCTTTAACCTTCTTGATCAGTGTGGCGCCTTTCCAAAGGCGATGAGCAGTCGACACAATCAGAGCGCCCACTTTTTCGTACATGCCGTCGGTAAAACCGGAGAGAAGACCGGCACGGGTCTCAACCAAAACACGTATCCCCTTTCGAGTCAGCTTTTTGATTCCCTCCGGAGTAAGCCCAACCCTTTGTTCTCCCGTTTTACATTCTCTTGGAATGCCAACAATTTCCATACGAAACATTTACCTCTTAATATCCGACGCACTGAATGACAATATAATCTCTCTCAAAGAAGTTCGGACTTATCAATAAAAATTGGAATCAACCGGCTCACTATCCCCTAAAGTGATTGGTGATAGGCATTCTTCTCCCGAACCAAGCCTTTTCGGAGACGCGAAGAATGGGAGGGGATTGTCTGCGTTTGTATTCATTATGGTCCACACGATTCACTACTTCTTTTACCACTTCGGTTCCGATTTTATTTTTGGCAAGAACACGGATAATTTCTTCGCGACTTAGATTTTTTTCAATATAGAGGTAGAGAATTGCATCGAGAACTTCGTAAGGCGGCAGTGAGTCTTGATCTTTCTGATTGGGCCTGAGCTCGGCGGTAGGCGCTTTTCTCACTGTTTCTTTCGGAATCACAAGAGAAATTCTGTTACGGTAATCTGCAAGACGGTAGACATCGGTTTTGTAAACATCCCCCAAAACGCAAAGCCCTCCTGACATATCACCATAAAGAGTGCAGTAACCTGTCGCAAGCTCGGACTTGTTTCCGGTAGAAAGCAAGAGCGCATTTTCGTCGTTGGAGATATACATGAGTTCCAGACCCCGGAGCCGTGACTGCAGATTTTCCATGGCAAGGCTGATCGCATTTTTTTCCAGAGCTGTTTTACCTTCCTTTTCCTTGCATTGGATCACCTCATCCAAAAACAAACGATATTGCTGTTTGATGGGACGAATTCGAAACTCGATTCCCAGATTTTCAGCAAGTTGCTTTGCATCCGAATAGCTTGCCTCTGAAGAAAACTCGCCCGGCATGGCTACCCCTGTCACGTTTTCTGGTCCCAAAGCATCCACGGCAATCGTCGCGGTTAGCGCCGAATCAATCCCTCCGGAAAGTCCCATCACAACTTTTTGGAAACCGTTCTTCCTTACGTAGTCCTTCACACCGAGAACAAGAGCCGGGTACATTTTTTCCACCTCAGCGGTATTGAGACCTTGAGGAATCGGCTTCAAGAGAGGAAGCGCAAGATTGGCATTTCTACGTGAGAGGTCCAGAGTGACTTCATAAAGATCTTCGCGGAAAGCTTCACCGCGAAAAAGGATTCGACCCGAAGGATCGGCCACAAGACTCCTTCCGTCAAAGATAAGATCATCCTGCCCTCCCACCTGATTGACATAAATAAAGAAGGCTTTTGTCTCACGAGCTTTTTTTCGGATGAGGTGGTCTCTCACATAAGCCACCCGCCCGTGGTAGGGGGAAGCGGAAATATTGACAATCAAACGGGCACCTTTTTTCGCAAGGATTTGAGTCGGCTTCACAGAATATTGTTCATCCCAAATGTCCTCGCAAATACTCATTCCAACCGGGAATCCTTTATAGCGGAAGATTTTTTGCTCGCGGGCCGGTTCAAAAAAGATTTGTTCCAGAAACACATCATACGTAGGAAGAAGTGTTTTGGATTGCTTGTGAACCACTTTCCCTTTCCAGACGACGGCCAATGAATTGTAACTTTTGCTGGAACCGCGCGGGCCCTCATCAATAAAGCCGAAAATGGCGAGAACTTTCTTGCCAAGTGTGGAAGCTGCAATTTTTTTCAAATGGATAAGCCCCTCTCTGACGAAACGCTTCTTGTTGGCCAAATCCCAGACGGGATAGCCTGAAAGGGCAAGCTCGGAAAAAATGATCCAGTCGAGACCTCTGGTCTCAGCCTCATCGATCATTTCAATAATCTTCCGGCTGTTGTAGGAGAAATCTCCGACAATAGGGTTGATCTGAGCGATACCGATTCGAAGTTTATTCATGCTTCAGCGTAGCGTTAGAAGAATTGAAATACAATCTATCAAAACTTCTCAAAGATGAGGAAAAATCCCACGATTACGAGAGCGACCGCAGAAAGTTTGGAAATAAGATAAAGTTTTTCATCACTCCATTTCTTGGCACCATGCAAAATGGCGCAAGAAAGAAGCACGAACCATGCCGCAGCGCCCACGAGAAAACCTGTGAGAAAAACCCATCGGAACAATAAAATTTCCACCTTGGGCAGATGGGTAAGAAGAAAACTCACCACACCTATCCAAAGAAGAAACAATGCGGGATTGCAAATCACGAGAAGAAAACCCACGAGAAAATTCCTGATCAGACCGCGGTCTTTTTTGACTTCTTCCGTTCCCAACTTCGGTTTTTGGAACAAAACCTTCCCCGCAAGAAGGAAGATAGTCACAATGCCGATCCATTTCATGGGCAGCCAAAAGCTGTGACGCTGCGGGAGCCAATGGGCACCTGCCATCGCGGCCAGAATGAATACGATATCTGCAAATGCCGCTCCAAACCCTACAAAAAAAGTTGACGTCCGGCTATTGCGTTCAATGCCTTGATGGAGAGCTAGAATATTGATTTGCCAGCCTAAAAGAGACGCCAGAAGACCGGTCAGAATCCCCAATCCCATGATTGACAACTCACCGCTCTGAGGAGAGGGTAGAAAAAGAAGGCCAGAAGAAACGTCAGAAACAAAAAGCCGGAAGGGAGGCCACATTATAAGGCTTTATTTGATACCCTTTGTAATCAAACCCTCTTTGGATTTTTCTTCAGCCTGATAGGCCGGAAAAGCATAGGCAGGAGCCAAGACAAGAAAAACAAGAAAGATGGCTCCCAAAGCCGTCTCAAAATTGAGAGCCGTGAAAACAATTGTGAAGATCAAACTTTCAAGATAAAAGAACGATCGCCACTTCGAAAATTTAATGGCGGAAAGTTTAGGATACATGATCTCGCTTATCATCAGAAAACTAAGAAAAATCATCAAAACCGCAAGAATGACCATGAAGGGCTCGTGATCAATCCAACCGTTTTTCTGATAAGACAGAACGATCATCGCCAAAATCACTGCGGCAGCAGGTGTGGGCAGTCCTTGAAAATAATTTTTAAGCGTCGGGCGGACATTGAAGCGGGCCAACCGATAGGCTCCGGCGGCGAGATAAAGAAAAATTGGGAGAAGATCCCAAAACGATATCGCGTCATAACAACTTTTGAGGGCAAGGAGTGCCGGCGCGACCACAAAGGAAACGATATCCGACAAAGAGTCGAGTTCTCGTCCAAAAGGAGTGGGGTTTTTGAGTGCCCGGGCAATATTCCCGTCCAAGGAATCCCAAAGCAAAGAAATGAAAATCAGCCACGCGGCTGTCCGGATACGCCCTCCCGTAACCATCCAGATGGAAAGAAAACCTGTAAACAGGTTGAAGAGCGTAACGGTATTCGCAAGCCAGCTTAGAGAAAAATGATGTTCTTGCTTTCCCAAGGTATTCATAAAATCCATTCTCCCAAAACAGTTTGCCCTGCCTTGACGTGGCTACCGATTTCTATTATAGGCCGAAAATACCGTTTAGGGAAGAAGCATTCTACGCGCGACCCGTAGCAGATAATTCCCATTTTCTCTCCTCGTTTCACCTTTTGGCCAGGCCTCACATCGAAGTGAATGCGCCGCGCAATCGCCCCCGCGATCTGCCTTACCAACACCCGCTTCTCATGTTCCTCCACCCCTATCCAATTTGATTCATTCAGATTAACGGAATTTTCATCCAAAGCATTAAGGAATTTTCCCATCTCATAATGCTGGTACCTTATCACTCCATCTATGGGAATTCGATTCACGTGGGGGACAAAAATGGAAAGAAAGATTCCTATCTTTACAGCTTCTTCCTGAAGGTAGCGCTCTTCAAAGACCGAAGAAATTTCTACTACCTTTCCGTAAGCAGCAGAGACGGGTCCATCACCGGGAGGAATTTGAATTCTGGGATCGCGGAAAAAGGCAATATGAGCGCCAAGAAGAAACAGACAGAAGGAAAATGCCCACCAGGATTTGGAAATGGCCAAAACAAGGAGAGCTAACGCCCCCAGGATAAAAATACCTGGTTTTGCTCTCCGATCAACCCTTACGTTCATGATGCTTTATTGTAAAGGATAGCGCCAAAAAATCAACCTTACTTAAGAGGGAGGCTTC
>Ga0209515_10006051_pt1 | contig 15283 bp, 19 predicted proteins | sample Subgroupgradi54m_FD_187454 | JGI IMG/M metagenome (GOLD analysis project Ga0209515, IMG submission 187454) | Subsurface groundwater microbial communities from S. Glens Falls, New York, USA - GMW60B uncontaminated upgradient, 5.4 m (SPAdes)... ...
TCATGATTTCGCTTAAGCATAAACTGCCTGGCTTGATTCTTTTGGCCAAGCCGTGAGTGATTTGAAACTTTTTCCAAAATCGAAGAAATGCTTTACAAAAATCATCAATTTCATAAAATAGTTCTAGCAACATTAGGGCCTCCTTGTGTTTGTTGTGTTTTGTCGCACAACTACTTATAACACTGGAGGTCCTTCTTTTTTATCTGAAAATTAACTTTCTTATGTCGAACTCACGTTACTTAAAGAATAACCGACGATCTCTTTGGTACACCAATCGAGAACGATACAAAGATACAACCAGCCCCAGGGATAGATTTTAATTTTGGTCATGTCGATGCCCCAGCAGTGATTGGGAAGATGCGATCTAGGTTTGGAACGGAGTGGACCTCGCCGGGCACGGAGGCGTTGATTTTTAGTGACGATGAGTTGGTGTTCTTTCATAATGCGATAGATACGATTAATGGCGACCGAATAATTCTGACGATATTTGAGATATGCCCAAATCCGCCGATAACCCCAGAGAGGATGATCGATTTTAATGGGTTGAATGAGAGCCAAGAGTTCTTGGTCACGTTGAGAAGTTGCTAGAGAGCGTCGGCGTTTCATAATTCGTACTCGCTTTTTTTAATTCAATGGTGAGATCACCAATGATTCTTTTGAGTTTAACGATTTGACCCTCGAGATGTTGTTCTTTTTGGGATTGTTTCTTGATGTCGAAGGTTTCATGACAATTGGTTAAGAATTGGTCTCGCCATTTGTAATATTGGGCTTGAGAGATTTGATACTTTTGACAGAGTTGGTTAATATCGATTTGACCGCAGAGACCTTCGAGTACGACTTGTGATTTTTGTTTGCTTGTCCATTGTCGGTATTTCATCAATAAGGCTCCTTTCTGATTTGAGCCCTATTCTATCAAATTCATCTGTTCCTGTTAACGGGTGGCAGTATAATGTAATGCAATTTATTTCTGAAGAATATTGACTGTGAACATTGGGATTAACCTATGCGTCTTTTAATTGTAGAAGATGAGGAAAAAACAGCTGCTTATCTTAAAAAGGGTCTTACAGAAAACGGTTTTATAGTGGATATTTCCACCAACGGAGAAGATGGGGTACATCTGGCGCTTATGTGTGACTACGATTTGATCATTTTAGATATCCTGCTTCCGGTCAAAGATGGATGGTTTATTATTGCTGAAATTCGTAAAGAAGGAAAACAGACGCCTGTTCTTTTTTTGACAGCCCGCGATTCAATTGAGGATAGGGTCAAAGGTTTTAAATTAGGTGCGGATGATTATTTAGTTAAACCCTTTTCTTTCTCAGAACTTCTTGCTCGTATCCGTTCCATTCTCCGTCGATCACCTACGCGACAACCGGAAATTTTACGAGTGGCTAATCTCGAAATCGATTTTATTCGCCATAAGGCAACTCGGAAAGGCAAGCGTCTGGATCTTTCACCTAAGGAGTTCGTTTTATTATCTTTTTTAGTTAGAAGAAGAGGCGAAGTGCTTTCGAGAACTTTGATTGCTGAACAAGTTTGGGATATGAATTTTGACAGTGATACGAATGTTGTTGATGTTGCGATCCGTCGACTTCGCAGTAAAGTGGATGATCCCTTCTCGAATAAGCTAATCCACACCGTGCGGGGCATGGGATATGTTTTTGAAGAAAATAAAGAAAATTAAAGAAAATAAGCGTCTTCAATCTTTTTCAATCACAAAAAGATTAACTATCCTCTCCACTTTATTTTCCTTCCTCATCCTTTTTTTATCGACAGGTTTTTTGTATTGGACTCTGAAAGATAATTTAGAAAAGAAAGATGCTAAATTTCTGATCGAAGAAATTTTTGAACTGAAATCTATTTTATTAGAAAATTCCTATGATTGGGCAATCATTGAAAAAAAAATAAAAGGCGAAGAGGCCATCAATTATAAATTGAAGACTAAGTATTACAGAAGGATTCTAGATGAAGAAGGGTATCCCTGCCTGGAAACAACGGGGATGGGCGAGATGATTTCCCCACACATATTTCCAGAGCCTGAGGAGATTGATTATTCTGATAGGGGGAAAAAATGGCAATCGAAAGATAGAAAGACATTTCTTTTGATGGCGACACAAGTAGAAAATCCGCAGAAAAGCAAATATGTTTTGCAGTTAGCGGTGGATATTTCTCAGGATGAAAATCTGATTACTGATTATCGAGGGAAAATTGCTTGGATATTTATTGTTGGTATTCTTTTTTCTATCGGAACAAATATAGCTGTGGCAAGGAATGGAATGCGTCCTTTAAAAGAAATCACGAAAAAAGCGCATCGAATTACGGCAAGCCAACTTCATGAACGGATCCATCCGGAACATTGGCCTAAAGAATTAAATGCTCTGGCTAATGCTTTTGATGAAATGCTTGATCGGCTTGAGGATTCATTTAATCGATTATCTCAATTTTCGATGAATTTAGCTCATGAACTACGCACACCGATCAATAATCTTATGGGGGAGGCCCAAGTTGCTATTTCGAAGGTTAGAACTCCGCAGGAATATCTGCAAGTTCTAGAATCAAGCTTGGAAGAATATTCTCGGATTTCTAGAATGATCGATAATCTTCTTTTTCTTGCTCGCTCTGAAAATAAAGAAATCAGGCTTGAGCTTGTGTACTTTGATGTGCGACAAGAAATTGAAGCGGTGGTAGAATTTTACGAAGCTGTTGCCCAAGAGCAAGGAGTTAAAGTTTTATGTCATGGAATGGGATTCTTGAAAGCAGATATAACCCTTTTCCGACGAATGATAAACAATTTGCTTTCCAATAGTTTGCAATACACGCCTAAGGGAGGAATTGTTACTATTTCTATTCAACAACTTGAGAAGCAATTGCATATTACGGTCAATGATACGGGTATCGGTATTGACCCCAAAGATCTTCCGTATATTTTTAATCGTTTTTTTCGGGCTCAATCTGCACGTTTACAATATCCTCAAGGGATGGGGCTGGGCCTTTATATGGTCAAGTCAATCATGAATTTACATAATGGTACTGTCGAGCTCGAGAGTACGCCTGCCCAAGGGACCATCGTCACCTTAAAATTTTCGATCCCGGAAACTAGTACCCCGACAAACTCGTTTTTGTATGTTGATTCCTCTAAATTTAAGGAAATCAACATACAAAAACAAAACTTTCGGGGTACTAGAGAGATTACAGAAATGTAATTTTTATGTAATCTTCCTGTCATTTTCTCCATAGTATAATTCAAAAATTTCAGGACTTACGCAGTTGAATAAAGAAATAGGAATATTTAGAAAAAGACACTGCTATGAAATTTTTTAAAATCATTGTCTTTCTTTTTTTATCGGTGTTTGTTTCTCATTCGGCTTTTGCCCTTACTTTAGAGGAATGTAAACGAGCATCGCTAGATAACAGTAACCTATTACAAGCTTATGAAAATCTTATTAAATCAAGCATCTATTCGAACAAAAAAGACAAAGCCTCATTATTCCCTCAATTAACCGCTTTTTACCAGCCCGATTATGTGCAGTTCAGTGATCGATCGGATTTTTCGTACGGATATGAAACCAAAGTTGGTCTGACGTTATCGTTGGACCTTAATAAGCTGCTCGTCGATTATCCGCAATTAAGCCGTTTGGAAATAGAAAAAAATAAACTGCTTAAATCCGTTGCAGAAAATGAAATTCAAAAAGATGTTACACAGAATTATTATAAGATTTACGTTTTTTTGAAAAAGAAAAAAGATTATCAAGACGCCGATTCTTATTTTAAAGAACATATTAAAGATATCGAGAATTTACAAGCGAAAGGTGTTGACGTGAAACTCGATTTGATCAGGGCGGATGTGCAGATGAAGTCTTTGAATATAGCGCTTGGCAATGCCAATAGCGAGATCAGTAACGCCTTGATCTCGCTCAACTCGTTGATGAGAACGAGTTATAAGGAAGAAGACTTTGCGGTCATGGATGTTCCTGATCTGGAGGCGATTCAAACGGACCAAAATGTTTTTGATGAAAATATTCCGGAAGAGCCAATAGAAGATTCACCAATCGAAAATATTGAAAAAATTGTCCCCAACAAAATCTTTAAGCTCGAGCAATCCAAATTAGATGAGTTTGATTTAAAGATTGCGAAGGAAACCTATGAACAAAGTAAATTTTATTATATGCCTTCGCTGCAGCTGGGCGTCGATCATAATATCCGTACCGTTGATCCGAACGTCGAGGAGTACAAGAGTTATCTGGTTTTAAATTTCAATTTATTTGATTTTGGCCAGAAGGCAAATGAATCAAAAAAATTAAAATACAATTATGAATATCAAAAAAACTTTTTCGAGGAGAATCAAAGAAAATTAAAAGTACGCATTGATCAACTGATTATCGAGATAGAAAATTTACAAACAACTTATAAAAATGCGCTGGATAACCTTAAGAGCGCTCAAAAAAGTATCGACACCGCCAAAATTTATTATCAGCAAGGCAAGATCAAGGAGACAGATCTGTTGAGTGTATTTTCTGAATCCATGAGTGTAAAAGACCAAGTCTACGAAACTTTATATAATTTTTTCTCGAAGAAAGCGGAATTGGATTCTATGGTTAGAGGAATGGAATAATGAAAAAAATTGTCGACTGGCTTGATAAAAACCATATTGCCATTATGTTCACTTTGACTATGGTTGTTATCGCCAGCATCGTGATATATTTTAACCTGCCCAAAGATGTCTTTCCTAATGGTGATTTCCCCAGATTTCAAATCATAGCTGACATTGGTTTTGCCTCACTGGATGAAACAGAAATTAATGTTACACGACCAATTGAAGAGGCTGTAAAAACAGTTATGGATGTAACAGAAGTTCGCTCCGTTACAGAAAGAGGAACATCAACCATCGACATATACCTAAAATGGGGAACGAACTTAGATCAGGCATTTCAATATATTCAGAGCAAGATAAGCCAGGTCAGAAGTTCTTTGCCTAACAATATCAATGTTAATGTCGTTAGAATGACGACAAGCGCTTATCCGATGTCGGAATACGGTATTTGGTCTGATGAGTTTGATCAGAAAAAACTTTATTCACTTGTGAGATACAGTATTGTTCCGCAATTGATCGGGATTGACGGTATTTACGGTTTAGATGTCGTCGGCGGTGAGGAACCGGAAATATGGGTGAAGTTCGATCCGCAACAATTGATCAAATATAACCTCGATACAACCACGATAGGAACTGCTATCGATAACGCCAATAAAGTCTCCTTTATCGGCAATGTCATTAAAGATAAAAACGCTTTCTTCGTCACGGGTGGCGATAAATTGCCGGATATTAAAAAAATGGGGGACGTGGCCGTGGCCTCACGTATGGGACAGCCGATCTACCTTAAGGATATCGCCATATTAGAAGACTCGCATGCGGATACCCGAAGGATCGTCAGCGTCAATGGACACAAAGGAATTTTTATCGATGTCCGGAAGCAGCAGAACGCTGACGGCCTAAAAGTTTCCAAAAGGCTTGACCAAAAGATGGCGGAAATAGAAAAGGGATTTAAAGGGCGGCTCATCATTACAAAATGGGACCTTTCGGATTTTGTGGCTAGTTCCATTCACGGCATCATCTTCGATATTTTTATCGGCATTGTTATCATTTTATTGATCGTCTACTACATCATGCAGAAGTTCCGATATACCTTACCGATCATACTAGTTCTTCCCATCGTCATCCTATTCGAATTTTTAGTGCTGAAAATCATTGGGCTAACAATCAACATCATGACGCTAGGAGGCTTGTCGGCGGCCATAGGAATCATTGCGGATAATGCGATTGTCATTACAGAAAACTACATCAGGTTTAAGGTTGAGGGTAAAACGAAAGACCCTCTTTCTTCGTCTCTGGCCTATATCGTACCCATAACAATATGGGCGACGTTGGTGAGCATCATCGTATTTGTTCCCTTGAACATCTTAAGCGGAGTATCAGGTTTATTTTTTAGACCGCTCGCGGTAACTCTGGCTACCACTATTATGATTTCCTTACTCATGGCCATTTTTGTCATTCCGGTATTTATAAAATATTTTATTGAGAATGACAAAGAGAACAGTGTGGAAGTAAAGGAAAGATCTTTCTTTTCGATGATAAGAAGATATTATAAGAAGATATTAAACATTGCCTTGAAATTTAAAGGGCCTGTCATTGGTGTATCCATTTTACTTATTATCCTGAGTGTTCTTGCGTTTTTTCGGCTTCCCAATGGCTTTCTTCCGGAATGGGACGAAGGAGACATCGTCTTTGATTATATCGCCCCCGGGGGGACATCGATTAATGAAACAGATAAAATAATCAATACGGTGGAAGAGATTATTAAAAAAATACCAGAAGTTAAGATGTATATAAGAAAAACGGGGACTCTCATAGAGGCTCCTTTTGCCTCGTCCAATGTTGGGGAAATCTTCATTCTGCTTGATAAAAATCGAAAAAATTCCACATTTGAAGTCATCGATCAACTGCGCGACCAAGTTTCTAAAGCAATCCCTGAATTGGACACAGATTTTCATCAGATGTTACCGGATAGAATAGGAGATCTATCGGGAGTGACGAAACCGATTGTCGTAAACATCATTGGTAACGATTTGAGTAAATTAAGAAGTGCGGCTGAAGAAGTTAAAGCGAAGCTCGAGAAGATTTCAGGATTAAACGATGTTCTCATCGACATGCCTCCACCTCAAAAAGAAATGAAGGTATCTGCTAATCAGGAAAATGACTCTTTGTTAGGGGTAAGTATTAGTGATGTCTTCCGCTATTCTCAGCTCGCTCTTTACGGCGAAGTTGTTTCAAATCTTCAAAAGGGTTTACAGACAATTCCCGTGCGGCAATTCTATGACGGTGATTACCGAAATAATATGGAAGATATCGCAAAAATACCTGTTTTTACTCAAAACGGGGGCATATTGCCTCTCGGAAAGCTCGCAACATTTACCTTGGTTGACCAGAACCCTGAAATACACCATAAAAATGGTTCCATTGTAGTCAATGTCAATGCTGAAATATCTGGCAGATCGCTCGGTGATGTGGTCAAGGATATCAAGGATTCACTTTTAACTATTAAAAATGACGGCTTTACCACCGAGCTTACCGGCAATTACAAAAGCCAACAAAAATCATTTACGGAATTACTTTTTGTTTTACTGATATCTATTGTCTTAATATTGGCTCTGCTTCTGTTTATCTTCGAATCCTACAGGACTGCTCTTGCCGTTTTTCTTGGAACGATATGTTCAGCTTCCTTTGTCATTTTCGGTTTGTTCCTAACACGAACCGAGTTTGATGTCTCTTCTTTTACGGGTATGATTGCGGTTATTGGAATAGTCGTTAACAACGGGATATTGGTGATTGATTTTGTCGAGAGATTTAGGAGAGACGGTAAAAATTTGATTGATTCAATTAGAGAAGCCAGCGAGTTAAGATTCCGGCCCGTTTTAATCACAAATCTTGCCGCGATGGCTGGTTTCCTCCCGATGGCGTTAAATATCGGACATGGGGCAGAGGTGTTACGTCCGTTTTCAATAGCGATGATCAGCGGGCTGATTGGTTCCATGTTTTTTTCTTTGGTGGTGATGCCGGTATTTTATTTGATCCTGCAGAAAAAAGCTTCATATTCATGTCCCGGTTCAACTCGTTCAGGCTAAGGATGATGATATGACCAGTGAGAAGAATTCGTTGTTCATTTATAACCGGATAAAATCTGAAATAAAAGAGATCGCCTGGCTCCACGATTCTTATCATGTTATTACCGTTGATCAAGAAAGAGAGAAGGTGGCTTTAGGGAATGGATCGCTTTTTTCAACAATTTCAAAAAACAGATGTGCGAATAAAAAAATAACCTACTGAAACCTATATAGGACACCAATGCCTACAAGCTATTCCCGCCTGCCTTTTTTATCCCAATGCAGAGTTTTTTTTGATTTTGATAACACCATTGCGACGATCGATGTTCTGGATGAGGTCATCGAGAAATTTTCTGTCGATTGTGAGTGGATGAAATATGAGAGACTCTGGAAATCCGGAAAGATCGGGTCTCGAGAATGTTTGGAAAATCAACTCACATCGGTGCGGGTTAGTGAAAAAAAATTGGGTCAATATTTAGAGAAAATAAAACTCGATCCTTATTTTGGCCCTCTATTAAGGATGTTTAGAAAAATCGGGATTCAGCCCGTCATTGTGAGTGATAGTTTTTCGTTCTTTATTGAATCGATCTTAAAGAATCATGGATTGGACGGAATAAAAATTTATTCCAATTGGCTGAAGTTTGCAGACAATCGTCTTATTCCTTCCTTCCCTTATTTTAATCCTCAATTCTGTCGCCGATGTGCGCATTGTAAAAGACAGCATTTATTGAAGAATGGTATGGAAAATAAATTTATTATTTATATCGGCGATGGATTGTCGGATATCTGTCCGGCTTATGCCTCAGATCTGGTTTTCGCGAAAGGGAATCTTTTATCTTTTTTGAAAAAGAATAGAAAACTGTGTGTGGCTTTTAAAAGTTTAAAGGACATCTATCATTATTGGGAGGATTAATTGAATGAAGCAGAAATTGAAGACAAAAAAAGAAATGTTATTGACCTTCTCTCTACCAAACAAAATGACAAATCTCCAGCCTCATTTCCCGATGGCAGCTGGAGATTTGTCAGGGTCAAGAAAAAGGTCAATAAAGACAATGGAAGATCAAGATCTATTGCTAAAATCCGAAGCTCAATATTGCTCCTGGGGCGATACGGTTCATTATGCCAGAAATTTGAAAGTGTTTACCCGGGCAGAAGGAATTTATCTCTACGACGAGCAAGGAACGGAATATCTGGATTTACAGATGTGGTATTCGGCAGCGAGTTTCGGATATAAAAATCCGCGTCTTAATAACGCGGTCAAAAGACAGCTCGATACCTTGCCGCAGCTGGCCTGCCAGTACTTACATAAAGAGAAAATTCAATTGGCGGAAAAGATTTCAAAGAATATTGAAAAGACATTCGGCGTCAAAGGCCGGGTTCATTTTAACGTCGGAGGTTCGGCCGCGATTGAAGATTCTTTAAAGATTGTACGGAATCATACTGGTAAAAATCTCGTTTTTTCTTTTATGGGCGGATATCATGGCCGCACCTTAGGCGCAACCGCGATCACATCTAGTTATCGTTATCGTGAACGATACGGACATTTTTCTGACCGGGCTTTTTTTGTTCCATATCCTTACGCATTTCGTTGTCCCGTCGATAAGAAAGATGGATGCTGTGACCTGTCCTGCCTTAAGCCTTTTGAAAAGCTTTTTGAAAGTGAATATTATTCGGTCGTCAATCCGAAGACCAATAATTGTGAATTCGGCGCGTTTTATATCGAGGCGGTTCAAGGGACGGGGGGATATATCGTTCCGCCCAAGAATTATTTTCAGGAATTAAAAAAGATTTTAGATCAGCGTCGTATTCTTTTGGTTGCCGATGAAATTCAAATGGGTTTTTTTAGAACTGGAAAATTTTGGGCGATTGAACACTTCGACGTTGTCCCCGATATTATTGTTTTTGGCAAGGCGTTGACAAATGGCCTTAATCCAATTTCTGGGATCTGGGCCAAGGAAGAACTGATTTCCCCGGAAGTTTTTCCGCCGGGTTCAACCCATTCAACCTTTTCCGCAAATTCCTTGGGAACAGCAGCGGGACTGGAGGTGATGAATTTAATTGAGGATTCCAATTTTTCCGTCGAAGTTCCCAGAAAAGGAGAATATTTTCTATCTAAGCTTAAACAACTGCAAAAAAAATATCCTCAGATTGGTGATGTGGGAGGATTAGGGTTGGCGTTACGGGTAGAGATGTGCCAGCAAGATGGGAAAACACCTAACCGCGAGCTCACGGACCGGATGATGAATATTGGTCTGAGTGCGGACTTAAATGCCGGAAGAAAAAAAATGGGTCTCATCCTCGATGTTGGAGGATACTACAAAAACATCTTTACTATCGCTCCTTCATTATACATTACCGAAAAACAGATTGATCTTGCCGTTGATCTTTTTGAACAGGCCTTCAAGAAAGCTTTAGTGGAAGGTTTGTAAGATCAAAAAGGAATCTTTCTTATGTTGTCCAAGACGATCAGAATTCTGAATTTCGACGATAGTACCCCGACAGTTTTGTTTTTGTATGTTGATTTCCTTTAAAAGTGTCTTTGGTGAGTATGCTTATCAAATCCCGATTTCATCAACAAAATCCATGATCGGTCGTACGATTGGCGCCGCCGGGGCGATTGCAGCGGTCGTCTGTTGTATGGTGATTATTGACCTTTGCATCACCAAGCGAACGGATACGCGGGTTATCTCCGTCGGCAGTTGATTTCGAAAAGCGTTCGGTTGGTTCGCAAAGGTCAATAAGAATCACATTATTCCACCGACAATCAATTACCGATATCCCGATCCAGATTGCGATTTAAATTATGTCCCCAATCAAGCCATGGCTAAGAAGGTGAATGTGATTCTTTCGAATGCCTTTGGATTCGGGAGCAACAACTCAACGCTTATCTTCAGGAGGTTTAAATAAATGCCCATTGATCGAAACGAAGTCGAGGATAAGGTCAAGACCATCTTGTCAAAAGAATTAGGTATTGACAAAGAGAAGATTTCATTAGAGAAAAAATTATCTGAAGATTTGGGAATGGATTCTTTCTCTTCCGTTGAGGTGATTTTTACATTGGAAGATATGTTAGGTATCAATATTCCTGATCGCGATGCCATAAAGCTCCTGACGGTGAATGATGTAGTCAATTATATCATTTCTCAGTTAGCTTCTAAATAACCTGATTTGAAAAAATATAACTGATCCAATAGTAAGGAAGCCATCGAGAAATTAGAAAAAATTGGTTTACTCTTTGACGATATTAAGTATAATAAAAATTCACAAAATCCTTCCGCTTTCGCTCAGGATGGTGAGCGATCAAAGAGAGCCGAACCATAGTACCCTTTTAGCACATTCGCTGGATGTCAACATAATTGAATTTTGGAGGAATACGCAAGTATTTTAATTAGGACATACGCATTTGCCAATTCGCTCACGGGCAAATGCGTATGTCGTGTTAATATTAAAATGTTATGAAATTCCGGGCCATTAGCTCATCTGGTAGAGCATCTGACTCTTAAAGCGACCCTGAGAAATTCCTAACCAATTGAAAATAAAACCTATACAATTTTCCCGTCGAGAAAATAGATTTTCTGTTTCCGATGATTATGCTCCATAAAGGATGATTGAGACAGCGCACCGTCACAATTTGGACACCAAAAGGGTCGGGGATGGACAGGGTGGGGGTAGTGTTGATATTCTGGTACGGTATGCCTGCACTGAGCCGCATTGTTTTGTGATTTTCCTTGTAAGTGATGTAAGCGTTGTAAGAGGTCAGACGGTTTTTCGATCAACTTTCGATCAACTTTATTCTTGACCAACGGTAGTTATTGGGATATATTCAAAAACGTAATGAGGCATATCCTATGAGATCACAATTAAAAGAAAAATCCGTCGGTCAATTGATTAAGCCGTTTCCCGGTCAATGGGTCGCTTTATCGGCGGATGACCGTCGGGTTGTCAGCGTGGCTAAAAGCGTCCAGGCTGTTTTGAATAAGGCTCGCAGAAAAGGCGAATCCTGTCCCCATTTGGTCAAATCGCAGGACTCTTCATCGGCCGCATTTATTTTTTGAGTTACATTACCGTTCCATATCAGAAGATTCAAATACCTCCACGGGATGATTCTCCAGCCAAAACGATCCATGCCCCCATTCTAAAAACATCTTTACTTTATAAAAATAACGAACGGTTTTATTTTGATTCCATCATCGATTCCGGTGCTGACTTTTGTGTGTTTCCCGCTGACTTGGGAAAGGCCGCCGGTTTGGATGTTTATGAAGGAAAAAACGTCCTCACCTTTGGAGTTGGAGGCAAAGAGACGCTGTATTTCCATAAAGTAACCGTTGAGGTCATTATTAAGGACGAGCCGTGGAAATTTGAGTGTCGGGCAGGATTCTCGACGAAAATGAATGCTAAAGGTATTGGCTTCTTGGGAAGAGACGGCTTTTTTGACCTCTTTCAAGAAGTCACGTTTAATCAAAGTGTAAAAATGTTTCGTCTGAAAGAGTTTTAGCGGATAGAGAAATCAGTCAATCTTCGAGGAGTTTGCTGATTTTTGATGCGCCGTGAGGTGATACTGGAAGTTTTGATTGTTACGATTTATGAAAGGAGAAATTTAAAGAAATCACTTTTTGAAAAACGAAATATAGGAACATAGCTTTTCCTATAAAAAACAACTTCTAAGAGGAAAGGACTGTGTCCCGACGCACTTCGGTGCGCTCGGGGCAGGCGGTCTTTCGCTTTTACTTAGCAGTTGGGCGTTAGACTTAAAAATGCTTGCCCCTTTTTTATTTTCGGGCAGCCTAACCGAGGAGGACAGAATGAAGAAAGAGTTCGCATTAATCCTTTTAGCATCATCCTTACCCTGTGTATATGGTTGTGCTCTTGGGGCGGCCAGTGCTGGCTATGCCCTTAAAGCCACCACCGCCGACGACATATCATCAGCTAAGAAAAAAGAAATAGTCGATGACGCTGTAGAAAAATGTTTTGATAAGGTCAAGAATTACATCACAGAAAATTGTCAGCCTAAAAGCAAATAATTTTTGGTCTTTATCAGAGGGAAAGCTATGATGTGTGGGTGTGCAACGGGATATTGTCCCCAAGGACTCACAGGGAGATGAGGATATGATTTTTGAGAATGAAGCAGATAAAATATATAAAGAAGTAGAAAAAAAAAGCTAGAGCAGAAGAATTAGGATTGCGTAAACTTTTTGAAGAAATTTACTAATCCGAGTGGAAATATCTGACAGATTTGTCCTTTTCTGGAATAAAATTTGTTGTGACCTCGTCGATCATCCGATATCTTTCTCCTGGCGTTCAAGGGCTGTTTTACTCTTGCCCGGATATAGCCCTCAACTGAATACCGACGATCGATGTGAAAGCCAACGCTGCTGGACGCCTGCGACCGCGAACGCAACAACAATTGGTAGAAAACGTTCGACGGTTCCTTTGGAGAACTCAGCGTCGGAAAAACAAGGTTTAAAGCTACTTTCGCAAGCGTCACGTTCGCTACGCTGCCTAACCTGTCAAACATTTCTGCTCCCGGTAATATAAGCCTAAGTCAGAAGCTGAATTGGTTGAAGAAATAAAGAACATCCTTAGGCAATCTAGCACTGATGAAATCCCAAAATCAGAGGAATCTTAACTAAGTACAAATTTAGAATACGTGAGGAAGAAGTGGCGAAAAAGACACATAAAAAAAGAGAGTTGCATATCGAACTTTTTTATCGTCTTAAATGGGAAAGTTTAAGACGCCATCCTGATTATATTAGCGGATATAAAAATATTATGAAAATGGGGCAACGCTGTTGCGAACGGAGTATTAACCCTGATGAGTGGAAAAGAAGAGTACAAAAAAGCCTTCGCACTGAAAGAATTTTTTGTAATAAGTGGCATATCTTGTCTGCTGAGAATCCAGATGACCCGCGTTTATGGCTAACCACAAAACATCGTTTTGTTGCAAAGATTATTCCTAACAGGGATCTTGGTAAAGAACTACTTCAAAAATATAAAAATGGAATTTTTAAAGCATTTGCAAGACAAATGAAACGCACTCCCCATAAAGGGATAAAATCTGTCTTAAAGGATAACAGATATTTAACAATTGAGATTGATACGCATAGGGACAAGGAAGTAATTATTCATGATGTTTCGAAAATATTAGAAAAAATAAAATCAGAGAAAGAGAAATATAATCTCGGTGTTCCTTTAGATAAAAGTCCACATTTGGATAAATTCCCAAGATATTTCGCGGTCTGGGATTTAGTTCAACAGAGACAGGAAGTTTGGCCATTTAATCGCATTATTTTGAAGTTAAAAGAAGATGGATGGTATAAGAATCAAACTATCAAACAAGCTGAAAATTTGGCTCGCCAAGATTATCGAACGGCTTGTAAATTAATTGGAGTACCCGTTAAGAACAATAAACTTAAAAAAGTTCTAAAACCAATAATTAGACAAAAAGTTGCAGGAGTTATGACCAAACATAACCCATTATTTATAGAATGGGAAGAGAGACTCAACAAAGAAGGGTTAGGTTTAAAGGAATACTCAACTATGAACTATTCGCCCGATAGCGCTCTTAGAAAAAAACTGAGTAAAGACCCAGAAACGAGTACAACAACTGAACAGAGTATGTTTGAGGAGAATGAAAAAGAACTTTAAAATCCGACAGATTTTTTAAAAAATAGGGGTACCCGTTTTTTCACTTTTATAAGGGCGAAGGTAATAAATACCTTCGTCCTTTTTTTTGGGAATCCGCAACGAACGGACGAGGGGCATGGTGGGGGCGTCGCATATGAATCAAGCGTATCCGATAACCTACTTCAATAAACTTGGATTAGTAGCCTTACAAACAAAGCTGACAAACCCTTAAAATCTTTATGAACCGCCGTATACGGAACCGTACGTACGGTGGTGTAAAAGGACGGTAGAAGCAATTTTGCCTCCTATTTTAATTCTTGAGTTTGGCACTTTTTTGGGCTTTGAGACCGCATTTTTAGGTAATTCTGGTCGAGAAGACAATTTTGTGGTATCGAAAATCTGTTTTTGTGATTCACGCGACTTTCTCGATGACAAACTCGAAAATTTGCCAAACACAAGTTAATTATAGTGCTATTAAATTAATAGACGAAGATGAACGAAATTGCGATCTCCGAAATTCAAATCATTCCAATAAAACCCCAAAACGGCCTCATCGCTTTTGCTTCGTGCGTGATTAACGATCAATTTTATATTGGGAATATCGGTATTCACACTCGGGCAGATGGCTCTGGATATCGTTTGGTTTTTCCTCTTAAAATTCTTCCAAATGGCAAGTCAATTCAATGTTTTCATCCGATTTGTCGTTGGGTTGGCGATCAAATTAACACCGCTATCATTAACAAATTAGAAAAGTTAATAGAAAATATCAAAAACAAAGAAGATGTGGCGACTATGTCACGGCAAACTGGAGGTAATAACAACTATGAATCAAGAATTCCTCGAAGTGTTGTTCCCTGATTTAAAGGATGGATTCATTGAAGTTCGTTTAATTCATTCTACGAACAAAACCATCCAAACCCATTTTTATTCTTCTATTGAAGAGCTTGTAGCTCATCAGTCAATCTTTGATGACTGCTCTAAAAAATTCAATATATATTTTGGT
>Ga0209515_10006052_pt1 | contig 15282 bp, 15 predicted proteins | sample Subgroupgradi54m_FD_187454 | JGI IMG/M metagenome (GOLD analysis project Ga0209515, IMG submission 187454) | Subsurface groundwater microbial communities from S. Glens Falls, New York, USA - GMW60B uncontaminated upgradient, 5.4 m (SPAdes)... ...
CCCCCCCCCGTAGACCTGTGAATCCGTTGAGGCACGCACGTCGTAACCCTCCGATTGGAACCGACGGAGGCTGTACAACGCCAACGTGCGCGCCGCCACCGCCTGCGCCTTGAGGGTCTCGCTGGGCCACTGCGGATCCATTTCCATCCTAATGACCCCATAGAGGTACTCTTCTAAGGGCAATTCATTGATGACGGTCATTCGTCCAGTGGAGCTCGAACGGAGTTCGATAATGCCCCGGTAGGGCCGAATGCCCACGTAGAGGTACGCCCCACCAGTGGGACTCAACCGGACGATCCCCTCGTACCGATCAGTCCCCGGCAGATCAATGGCACCGCCTACGCTCACAAACTCATAGGCGCCCGGCGGGAAACCATTGCGCCCTGAGCTGCTGGATACTGCGATGACCTGGTTGCTTGTGATGACAATCCGACCTTGCTCTAGAAGCAGGCCAACCCGTATCGCCTCAGTCCCCGCCGCGCGGAGCGGCGCCGGTACGAGCGCGGTGAGCAAGACTAGGCTCCATAGCCCGACAACAACGCGCATACCTTACCTCCGACCACTAAGCAGACGCAGGACGATGGTCGCGATGACGCTGATCAGCAAACTCGTCGCGAGCGGCAGGTAGATGGTGACCGTATCCCGTCGGATGACGATGTCGCCAGGTAGTCGCGGCAGCCGTCCGCCCAGGAGGAACACCACCCCGAGGGCAACGACGACGAGTCCTAGGATGATCAGCAGCCGCCCGAGCGCGGCAACCTCACTCATGGCGAAACCTAGAAGAGGTGGCCTTGGGTCCGCCCGCGCTCGACGGGAAGCGCCAACCCGAGATGGTCACAGGCACTGGCAGTGATTCGCCGTCCACCTGGCGTACGCGTGAGAAATCCAATCTTGAGGAGGTACGGCTCGACAACTTCTTCCAAGGTCTCCGCTTCTTCGTTCAGCGTCGCCGCTACTGCCTCGATACCCACAGGGCCTCCCCCGTAGACGACGGCGATGGTCCGGAGCAAATCACGGTCGAGGGCGTCCAACCCTCGAGTGTCGACCCCCTCAAACTCCAACGCTTCGTGCGCGACCGCCGCAGTGATGATGCCATCCGCCCGTACCTGCGCATAGTCACGGACACGACGGAGAAGGCGGTTGGCGATGCGGGGCGTCCCCCGGGCCCGGTCCGCGATGGTTTCCGCCCCATCGTCGGTAATCGTCACGCTGAGAATAGATGCAGACCGGCGCACGACCTTAGCGAGCTCGTCGACGGAGAAGAAATCCAGATGGTGAAAAATCCCAAACCGCTCCCGTAATGGCGAGGAGAGCATCCCCGCGCGGGTTGTGGCGCCCACGAGGGTAAATGGGCGCAGCTTGTACCTGAGTGTGCGGGCATGGGCACCTTTCTCGATGACGAAATTGACGCAGAAGTCTTCCATGGCCGGATAGAGGAACTCCTCGATCGTCCGTGAGAGCCGGTGGATTTCGTCGATGAACAGGACGTCATGCGGCTGCAAGTTAGTGAGGATTCCCATGAGATCCCCGCCCCGTTCAAGAGCCGGGCCCGACGTCGTGACGATCGTGGCCTCCATCTCCGTCGCGAGGACGTTCGCAAGCGTCGTCTTGCCCAGCCCAGGCGGCCCGTGGAGGAGGACGTGATCGAGCGCTTCGCCTCGGGCCTTCGCCGCCTGGATGCTGATCCGCAGCCCCTCGAGCACTTTCGACTGCCCAATGCACTCCGCGAGCGTTCGGGGACGGAGGCTACGAATAAACTCCTCTTCCGCCACGCGTTCTGGGGTGGGGATGTTCTCGCTCATTATGCCGCCTCAGACCTGCGGGGTCTCACTACTCTGGACAGGGTCCCACCGTCACGGGCGTGTCCGGGCGGGCTCGGGGGGCCGTACGCTCCCATCGTGTTCGATCCGGTACACTTCTTGGAACAGCTCCTCCGCCGAGGCGATGCTTGGATGGCGCCGCTTCGCTTCGTCGACCATCCGGCGGGCTTCGGGAGGACGGTGTCCCAGCTGGGTGGTCAACACTTCGATGACTTCCGCCACAAAGTCGTCCGCCGTCCGCACTTCACGCGCCTCGGGCCCGCGGAGAAGCGCATACTTGCCGAGCTTCCCGTGCAACGTCGCGACCACTTTTTCGGCGGTCCGCTGTCCAATGCCGGGAAGTCGAACCAGATAGGGAATGTCTTTCCGTTCAATCGCGTCAGCGATCTGGTGAATGGGGCGGATGATCGCCTTCATCGCTTTCGTCGGGCCGAGTCCGTCGACCGTGATGAACCGTTCGAAGAACTCCTGCTCCACCTGGTTCAAGAACCCGATGAGCAGCGGCTTCGGTTGATTTTGCGTGGAGTGGAACGAGATGTAGAGCTCCACGATGGGCCGATCGCCCTCAAGCGGAGGGACGAGCGACTGCGCGACGATTGCCGGCAAGTGAACCTCGTAGCCCACGCCGCCGGCTTCCACGACAATAGCATCCTCCGTGCGACGGAGGATCGGCCCGCGCAAGTACGCGATCATCTCCGCAGACCCGAGACTCCGACCTGAGCCGATTGGCCCGGCCGAGACGTCGGGATGCCCAGGCTCCCAGGGGCTCTCCGAGGCGTGAGCTGCCCTTCGCGCGAGAGGACCGTGAGCGCCATCGCCACCGCATCCGCGATGTGCCCGTTGAGCGATTCCGGAACGCCAAGCAACCGGCCGACGGCGAGTTGGATTTGCCGCTTGCTCGCGCCCCCGAACCCCGTCACTGCCTGCTTGACCGACGTGGGTGGCAGGGGGATCACCGCAATTCCGGCTTCGGCCGCCGCGAGACACACGACGCCTCGCACGTGTCCCATGATGATCGCCGTGCGCGGATAGCGAGGAGCGGCGTACAGATCTTCGATCGCGACGACCGTGGGTCGAGCTTCCGCAAGGAAGTGCTGGAGCTGCTGGTAGATTGTGTGCAATCGAGCGGGGAGGTTAGCCCCGTTGCGGGTGCGGATGATGCCGTTGTGCAGGAGCGTCATCGTTCCGCGGGTACAGTCGACACACGCGTAGCCGGTTTCCTGAAGTCCAGGATCAATCCCAAGAACGCGCATCGCAACCCCAAGTGAGCATCATGTCAGGTAGAATAGTCACCGTCTCACCCGCTCGTTCGAGGCACGATTCGCTGTGGGGACGGAGCGTTCCTGTGCGGACGCGCCGCGTCGGCGCATCTGAAGTCGGTGGAGGAGCCCTCGCGGTGCCTAGCCGACCTGTTGCAGCACCTCGTCCGGAATATCAAAGTTGGCGTAGGCATGCTGGACATCGTCATGCTCTTCCAGTGCATCCATCAGCCGGAGAACCGCTTGGGCTTCCTTCCCTTCAACGCGGACAGTCGTTTTGGGAATCATCGTGATGTCCGCGGACTGGACCGGAATCGAGGCCGTGGCAAGCGCCTGTTTCACTGTGAAGAACTGGTCCACACTGGTCACGACCTCGAACACGTCACCCGCGAGGCGAGCATCATCGGCTCCAGCCTCTAACGCGATCGTCAAGAGCTGGTCTTCCGTCGCATTGCTCTTCTCGATGGTGAACAACCCTTTCCGATCGAACATCCATGCGACCGATCCGGCTTCACTCAAGGCCGCGTTGTGCTTCGTAAACAGGCTGCGGATCTCACTCGCCGTCCGATTCCGGTTGTCAGTGAGGACCTCGGCGAGCACGGCGACCCCTCCGGGAGCGTACCCCTCGTAGGTCATCGTCTCGTAGTTCACCCCCTCCACGCCACCGACCCCGCGCTGGAGTGCGCGCTGAATGTTATCGTTGGGCACGCCAGCCTCCCGCGCGCGTTCAATGGCGGTGCGAAGGCGGGCATTCCCCTCGGGGTTTCCCCCACCCTCCTTCGCGGCCACACTGATCTCGCGAGAGAGCTTACTGAAGAGCTTGCCCCGCACCTTGTCGACTTTTTCCTTCTTGATGCGGATGTTATGCCACTTCGAATGCCCGGACATCGGTATCCCGCCCTTCAGTTCGCGTCGTCGTCTAGCTGCATTGTACTGTGACGACTCAGCCAGGTAAACCCGGCTGCTTCTCAGGCAACAGCAACAATCTTGCTGTTCGCGCCTGCTGGCCCCGTCCGGGCCAGTGCCACGCCGAGGATATTTCTCGCGGCGTTGACATCTCGATGCAGCGTGCACCCACACTCGCAGGAGTGAACGCGTTGACGCAACGGTTTCTCAACCACCTGGCCGCAGTTGCTGCAGACCTGCGAGGTCCCTCGGGCATCGACGTCCACCACCTCGACACCGGCTCGCTCGGCCTTGTATCGAAGCGTCACCAGAAAGCCGCCCCACGCGGCATCGGCAATCGCCCGACTGACCCTGCGGCTCCTCAGCATCCCGGCGATGTTGAGGCGTTCCACAGCGATCAGCCCGTAGCGACGGCACAATTCCAACGCGACTTTGTGACGGTGCTCATTCCGCATGTTCCTGACGCGAGCATGCATCCGCCTCAGCACCTTGACCGCCTTCGTACGATTCCTCCCGCCCAGCTGCTTCCTGGACACGGCGCGGGCCTGCCTCCGCAACGCAGGGAGGGTGGTCGTGAGATACCGCGGATTAGGTTCGTGGTGGCCGTCCGACGTGGTGAGGAAACTCTCCAGGCCCACGTCAATCCCCACGGGCGGGTTGGGGCTGGCAGCAACATCAATCGCTCCGAGGTCGCACGAGAACACGGCGTACCACTTCTCCGCCTCCTGTGTAAGCGTGACCGTCTTGATCAGGCCTTCAATGGGCCGATGCTGCTTCACCTTGACGAGCCCCACGTGCTGAACGCGAAGTTTGCCGCTAGAGGTCAGCCTGATCCCGTCACCGTAGGCGGGGAATTCTATAGCGCCAAAGCGACTTCTGGACTTGAATCTCGGATAGCCTGGTTTCTCTCCCTTTCTGACCCTGCGAAAGAACGCCTGGAAGGATCTGTCAAGCCGCCGCATCGTGGCCTGGGCACTGCTGAAGTTCAGGCGAGCAAACCACTCGTTGACGCACCGCTGGTTCTTGAACCACCCGGACTGGACGCCGTAGTTAATGCTGACCCCGTCATCCTCAAACGCGGCGTTCCGCTGAGCGAGGCAGGCGTTATAGAGCCGCCGGTGCGTCTCCAGCATCAGCGCCAATTCTCGGCCCTGGTCTCGGTTGGGGTAGAGCCTGAACTTGTAGGCCAGGCGCATCTACGTCCCCTGGGGGGTCGCGCTGGAGTGCCCAACGAGTGTGGCGTATCCCCTCATGCCTTGCATCATACAGCAGCAGGATACATGAGTGCCAGCGAACAGGGCGCGGCAATCCCTCTGCCACCTGAAGGAGGCAGTCCCCTCACCGCTTTTATCCATGCACCACCAGTAGGTGACTATAGTACCTTCGGTGCACCTCTTGGTTTAACGTCCTGGTGGCCAGAGGAAGAGAACCTAAGATGGATCGCTGAGGTGAGACCCGGGCAGAAGACAAACTTGGACTTCTACCCGGCAGAGGGTCTACTCCTCCACTGTTACGGTCGCAGTCGCGCGCCCCCCGGTCCGCGTGGTCGCGGTGACGGTGATGACGAACTGGCCACCGGGAACGCGCATCGTCGGAATGAAGACATAGCTAAAACGCCCCTCAGCCGTGACCGGCACGGCCATGTCCAAGACTTTGGTATTGCTGGGCCCACCCTGTAAGACAATGACCAAATTCACCGTCGCTTGGGGGATCGTCGTACCTTCGATGGCAATCGTAGCGGACACTTTCGCCCCATTGGCGGGCGCGGAGATGGCCAACGGAATGGGGACCCCAGGCCCACTACCATCTTCAGGCTTCCCGGCCAAGTCAAACTCGGTCGGCTCCGTTCCTTGAATGAAGACCTCCGGGCGGGGTTTGGGACAGTCGGCGGTCGCCAGCAACCCCGAGTCCCCGCAAACGGTCGCCACCACAACACCCTCCGGTTTCCTCCAATCGTCGGGGGGCGTTCCCTGTACCGCGACTCTCATGAACGAAGCCCAAATCCCTGCGGGGACGCTCCCCCCGATCACACGCCGCATTGGGGTGTTGTCATCGTTGCCCACCCAGACTGCGGTCGACAGGCTCGGCGTGTAGCCGATGAACCACGCGTTGCGGTAGTCATCGGTCGTCCCGGTCTTGCCGGCCGCCGGCCGCCCGATCGCCGCAGCTTGTCCCGTACCCCGAAGGATGACCCCCTTCAACAGGTCGGTCATCACGTAGGCGACCTCTTGGCTCAACACCAGTTCGCGACGGGGGAAGTTGTCCTCAAGCACGCGACCAAATCGGTCTGCCACACGAGTCACGGCCATCGGCTCTGCGCGCACCCCCAACGTGGCGAAGACCCCATAGGCGGAAGCCATTTCAAGAGGTGTCACCTCCGAGGTCCCCAGCGCAAGGGAAAGGTAGGGGTTGAGGGGACTCCTGATACCCATCCGGGAGGCATACTCAACGACCCGGGGTGGGGTGACCTCAATGAGGGTCTTGATCGCGGGGATGTTGATTGAGCGTTCAATCGCCGTCCGCAATGTCACTGGTCCGGAATAAGTCCCGTCGTAATTCTTCGGCTCCCAGTCCTTGAGCCCCGGAATCGAGTAGGTCACAGGACCATCGTCGATGACTTTCGTAGGCGGCATCCGATTTGCGATCGCGGTAGTGTAGATGAACGGCTTAAAGGCGGACCCAGGCTGCCGCTGGGCCTGCCACGCACGATTGAACTGGCTCTTGCTAAAGTCATAGCCGCCGATCATTGCGCGAATTGCCCCCGTCCGCGGATCCAGGGCGACCAAGGCGGCCTGCGAGGCGTGCAACCGTTGGGCCTGTCCGCGGTCGACCCCGTCTCGGATGGCGCGCTCCGCCGCGATTTGCATGGGGATGTCCAAGGTTGTGTATACCCGAAGTCCCCCAGTGTAGAGGAGGTCCTCCCCATAGCGTCGGACGAGGTACGGGAGGATGTACGAGACAAAATACGGTGCGCGAATCCCCACCAAGCCCGCGTTGCTTTCGGCCGCCAGCGTGATCGGTTGGGCTTCGGCCTGCCGCAACTGACCGGCAGAAATGTAGCCCAGGTCAACCATCCGTTGTAGCACAACGTGCTGCCGCGCTTTCGCGGTAGCGAACTTCTGGAACGGAGACGACACTGACGGCGCCCGGATCAACCCCGCAATGAGAGCGCTCTCGGGCAGGGTGAGCTCTTTGGCATGTTTGCCAAAGTACACGCGCGCCGCGAGTTCAACGCCGTAGGCGCCCTGCCCGAAGTACACCTGGTTGAGATACCGCTCCAGGATCTCGGGTTTGGTCAACCGACGCTCAATCTCAAACGAGAGGAGGATCTCCGCAAGCTTCCGGCTGAACACCCGCTCTTGGGTCAGGAAGAGACTTCGGGCGAGTTGTTGGGTAATCGTGCTGCCGCCTTCAACGACTTCCTTAGCGCGGATGTCGCGCCAGACCGCACGCAATGTCGCCCGCATATCGACGCCCGGGTGTTGATAGAACCTGTCGTCCTCAATCGCGATGACGGCTTGTTGCAGAACGGGAGGGACCTCTCCAAGGGAAATGTAGGCGCGGTTCTCTTTGAACAGGCTCGCGATGAGCTCGCCGTTACTCGCGTAGATCCGGGTAGCCTCGTTGGGCGGATTGTAGACGGCGCCGACGTCTGGAAGCGACCGGGCGAACGCCGCGGCCATGCCCCCCACGACCCCGACCCCAACAACTGCGAGGCCAACCAGCACGCTAAGGGCAGTAATGGCGATCTGTTGCCACTTGGGGAGGTGAGCGAGTGGTCCTGGACGGCCCGACGGTGAGGAGCCGGACATTGCGGGTCGGCGTACCTTTGGCAGTCTCACAACTTCTCCTTCATCACGATCCACCAGTCGGTACCTGACGCGTCGCGCCAACTCTCCCAACCGAATGGCCGCGCCTAAAGACTCTAACTACTAATATTACCCCCAAATCCTCCTCTGTGTCGGCCCCGTCGGTTGGTCCCATGACTCACGAAGGGTGCAATCGCTAGCAGGTTACACTCGTGGCGACGGATGATATAATACCCTCTGAGTCTGCGCTGCATGATCGTGTGCAGCGTGGGCAATGGGGGGACGTAGCTCAGCTGGGAGAGCGCCTCGTTCGCAACGAGGAGGTCGGCGGTTCGACTCCGCTCGTCTCCACTAGATCTAACACAGGATTTGTCGATCCCCCGAGCCCGAATGTCCCACACTTGTTAGCACGAGGTTAGCACCCCAATGGGGAGACAGCAGTCCGTTTCGATCCCACACAGAGACAGGTAGCAGGTAAGACCACTAAGTAAGGAATGACCATGAGGCGAGCTTTCTCAAATTCTTCAGTCGAAATGGCCCCTTCACATGATACACGGAGACCAGAAAGGCTCAGATCTCGTTGTCACGGCTATGTCCGACCTCGCGACTACTGAGCCAGTCCTGCTACAAGGAATGCCGAGTTCTATGGTTCTAAACATGATTGTTCTCGACCAAATTGACGGTGATCCACGGTAAATGCTGAGGGCACTACGGGTTTTACAGATTGGTTGATGCTTTACCCTTGCGGAGCAAACGTGCGGCTCAGTTCGACCCCCAGGACAATCGGTGAGAGTATCAGCACTACTAACGCGTCAACTCCTACCTCCAAACCGACGAAAGGAATAGACTCTAATCGCCGAATGACCATATGCTTAGTTCCGCTCAAGCTAGAGATCAACTCGTTTTGTGCCGCAGCAATAGCCTGTCGCTGCGCGAGGACAGATTGTTGGTCCAAGAGCGCTTCTGGCTTCGTCGGCACGTTAAGCTGCACGATAATCCGGACGACGCCATCCTTCTGTACCTTCTGCCACACCTCCACCGGAATCTTGCACTGCTGAGGTGACGTAGTCTGTTGAGCGAACCCAATGCTGGTCCACTCCAATGGCAGTGCGGCTGTGAAACATAAAATCAATCCCTTGTGCATCATAATCTCTTTCCGTCGGACTGGAGATGATCGCTCCAACCATTACAGTGAATCGCGAGAATCTTATTCCTGTCCCGTCATCCGATAATGTGCCCGTCGTCAATACGCATAGACACGCCACAAACGATTTCGGTGCCTACCCCACACTTGCATTTAGATACGCATGACCCGCATCAAAAGTTCTTCGGGATGAATAGAATCATGAAACTGCTTGACCTTAGGTCAAGAACGACAAGATCCTGCCAGAACTGTTATTCGCTCATCGTCTAAACAAAAAGATATGCGCAGTCCCTGAGGACTCCTTGACATATCCAACGATCTGTCCCGTACTGGTGATTCCTTGAGCCCAAGTGTAAAGCCATGGACCAGAATCTCCCGGGGGGCATCAAATCCTGTAAACGCGCCACTGGGGCTTCGGAAAAAGCTATGCCATCTGGTATCTGCGTATGATTTGGAGAAGCCCATTTGTTATCGACAAGGGGACTACTGCCTGCTTCCAAGGATAGGGACAAAGGAGTGATCTCCATGCGAGGAGCCCTAACCATAACCATAGCGACCTTGACGCTTGGGTTGACCTCTCAACCAAAGCTATCGCAGGCCCGCCCAGAAATCCCTGCCTTAGAATCGGTCTACATGATCGATACCATGACCGGCTGGGCGGTCACCTCTGAGCGGGCACGTCCTAGTGGCGAGTTGACGAGGGCATTGCTGCAAACTACCGATGGCGGGGCCCGTTGGAGGGATGTCACACCCACCAGATCTCCCGGAAGACAAATCCGGGTCGTGGCTGTTGCTGTGCTGACTTCACGCATTGCATGGGTATCAATACAGACATCGCCGGACCTCCCCAGGATCTTCCACACCGCGGATAGCGGTCGGACATGGACCGGTGCAAAGGTTTCGAAGTTCGGCGTCAGCTCCATCTATTTCGTTAATTCACTGAACGGTTGGGCAATCGCCGATGCAGTGGGGTTCATGGGAGGAGGCATGGAGGTAAACATTTATCGCTCAACAGACGGCGGAGCGAACTGGACTAGGGTAGCAAGTGCCTGTGAGCAGACTACTCCCATTTGCAAGAACACGCCCGCCAATGAGAATAGTGGCCTCCCACTTCATGGACATAAGGTGGACATCACCTTCTTGAACACCACGACTGGATGGGTTACGGGGACAATCCTCTACGTGACGCACGATGCCGGGCGAACGTGGCGAGAGCAGAAGCTCCCCCTGCCACCTGTAGTGACATCGTCTTGGGAGCGTGAATACGATCCACCGAAGTTTTTCACGGCACAGGACGGCATCATGCCGGTGTTCTATCTCAACGCCCAGTCCACTTCATCCAAGGCGGTCGCGGTCTTTTATGCGACACATGACGGCGGAACGACCTGGAGATATGCCACACCCGTATTCATCACACAGGGCTACCTTGATTGCCAGCACTATACCTGCCGCCGTTACCGTTCATCAAGCTTTGCCGATATGAATCACGGATGGATTGCGGATGGAGGCGCGCTATACATGACCAGCGACGGCGGGCGTCAGTGGACGAAAGTACGCATCCCACTCTTGGCCAATGTGAGAGCGCTGCAGTTCATCACGCCTCAGGTTGGATTGGCGGTGAGAGAGGACTTCCCGTTCTTGCTGAAGACGATAGACGGGGGTCATACCTGGGCTCCTGTATCCTACTCGATCTCGCCGTAGTAAAGCCATGATCAAGAACTTGGTGTTTCCGGAGAATTGACACAGACTTATGGTTAGCACCCGGTTAGCACAGCACTACGGGACTATAGTCTATCCCTTTCCGTACTGAGACATTTGTGACATAGGTCCTCAGTCTTGGCGCAGTTCCTGAGACTCAGGGGACTTCTAAAGATCAGTTGCGGCATCATGCCCACTCGTTCGCAACGAGGAGGTCGGCGGTTCGACTCCGCTCGTCTCCACCAAGTCTGATGCGGGGTTTACGAGTTCCTGCGGACTACCGCGATGCGGATCCGCCTCGAGCGACTCAAGCTACTCTAAGGGATCCAGGACCCCCGTTACTTTTGGACCGCAATCGACGTCTCGAGCTTCGCTAGCTGCTTCTTGAGGGAGCAACTGACGATAACCGGCCACACTCCCGTCTTGGTTTTCGGTCCCACGCGCCACGTCCACCGGACGTTGCCCTTCACATCGGCGGTCTTCGGGCCTAACCCCTTGGTGGTGATCGGGCCCGAAGCGTACTGCACCGTGATCTTGCATGCGGCCTTGGGTGTTGTCTGCACAGCGAGCGTGGCATCCTTCCCGGGGGCGACAGGCGAGGTGACATTGACGAGTCTGACCTGAAGCTGCTGAGCGAAGGCGAGTGGTGTAACTGTTACTATGACGGCGAGCACGATGGCGAGTATGGACAAATCTCTGTGCATGGTCTCCCTCCCCTGAATTGAGTCAGACGAAGGGTTCTGCCATCACGACAAGTCTCCTCCTCTCGATCGGCCCGCGCCGCCTCCAGCCCTGGGAGGGGTCACCGTCTCGACGGCGACCGAATCGAATGGCTTCAGATGCGGTGACTCCGATCCCACGTCGTCCGTCAGGTAGACGTATCTGTTCCAGTGCTCCTTCTTGGCCAGGTCCGCAAAGATGGCTGCCCTCTCCTTCTAGGCTTCGTCCCGGCGGAGGGGACCGGCTCGATGGGAAGGTCCGCCCAGTGCGGAAACTGCGCTGCGAGCAACCGGCGCACGAGCGATACGTCGGTATCCACCTCGTCGGCGTGCATCTCTCTCAGGGCGCATGAGCATCTCCCCCCTTACTCATACACCTCCTGGCACGCGCCCATACACCCTTGTGATTGGAGTCCCTCAGGTTTCCTCCACACTATGGTGTGTGATCGACCCTAGTGGTAGGGTTGGGGTACCAAGCGTTAGTTGTTTTCGCGGCCTCTCATTCGAGCAACTGGAGGTATCCCGCATGAGGATGCTCGCGGCTGTTACAGTGGCGCTGATCATGATCTCGTCTGTAGTCCTCGCCCAACCTCAACCTCCGGCTGCGGGTGACGCGGTAGCTCGGCAGGAGCTCGCGGCAGCGTGGCGGCGACTAGAGGCCCTCAAGTCATACCGCAGGAAGATGGGGCTCTCTCCTCGCATGGCAGGCGCCGACAAGATGCGCCTCGTCACGGAAACGGTCAATCCCAACCGCACCCGGATGGTCCTGGACATGGAGAACATGATTACGGTCGAATTCGTCCAAGTCGGACAAGAATTCCGCCGGCGCATCACGCTGAAGGGCGCATTGGCTCAACAGTATGCCCAACTGGCTGCGCAGAACTCGCCACAGAACTTCTTCGACCAAATGGGGGGCATCCTCGGTCTGATCTCCGCGATCGCCAACCCGATGGAAGCCGTGATCGGCGTGGTGGCCACCGCCGTGCAAGGGGCCATCATGAACCACCTAGCCGACCGATTCGGTGCATCTTTCCGTCCAGGCACCTGGGAGTGCATGCCGCCTCAAGCGGAGTCGTTTACGCCCCCATCTCTCTCGGAGGTCGCCAGATCAACCGACACGACCATCGAGGGAACTCAGGTCCGAGGCTACGACGTCACGTCCACCGAGCAGCGTGGCGGGCGCGCGGTGACAACGAAGATGCGATTCTATGTGCTTACCGACAGGCAGCTTCCCCGGCGCATCGAGCGTTTCGACGCGAGCGGCAGCCTCGAGGGAGTGATGGATTTCTATGACTTCGACGCGCCAATCACGATTGAACTACCGCCATGCGAACGGTAGGCTGATCGTCGGCGTTCCCTCCTCCCCACACGGGGCAGGTCCAGGATGACTGTCGGAAGGGTCACGCACCACACGACCGACTCCACCTAGTGGGGCTTGCCTTTCCGACGATCCATGGGGACTGAACTCACCAGTCGACGTACCCGGGGCATCACGTCTTCCATGAACGCCCCGATGACCGGCTATACCGGTCATCTCCGCAGCATCCGCAGGATGCAGATCACCAAGATTCCCGACGCAACGCCCCTATTTGACTGACCTGAAGCAACCTAAAGCAACTCCTCCTTCCTGGCTGCCGCCAGGGATCCTGTCCTGCTCCTCCAGGTCTGCCCCTCCCGTTGACTGCCTTGCTCATTTCATTGCGTTTGCTCGGCCCTGCTGGCTGGGATTATTGGGTTGGGCGACTGTGGTGGAGGCACGTAGAGTCCCCCACCCATCGACGGGCTGAACATGACCGAAACCCCTTTTGTGCGCGAGGCTTCGCCGGTGGCGAGCATGCGCTCTCCCTGGAGCAGCGTGAACCGGATGCGGACGACCTGTGGGAGCTGCCCAATGATCGCGTTGGAGGTCAAGAGGGCTTCATAGTAGAGGAGCTCACGGCTCACGGCCTGGCTGTGCTCGGCTTTGTAGGTCGCAGACTCCCACCGGATCAGGATCGTGGCAACCCCATCCGTCGCGCGAATCATCTTCACCTGGCCCTCTCCCAGCACGTTTTCCGCCAGCGCACGGGCGGCTTCTGGGACGGTGACCTCTTGAGCTTGAACTGAGACTACCGCCAAGAGCATCCACCCGATAACGATGATCGCTCCGCTGATCCTGGGCATCTGAGGTTCCTCCCTGTGGGAACTTCTATTGCCTCTACGATAGCGGCCACCCGCAGGGCACGCGATGATCCAGGGTACAGCGGATCTGTGACCAAGAGCACACCTACCCACAGATGCTCGACGGAGAACAGTGCCGCCAGCGTCGAATGTGGTATCGGAGACCATCCCGGAGCGCCCACAGGCGCTGATTTCCTTGCCGAAGGGAGCTCGATGCATTCCTGGCTTGTTGAACTGGCCCCTGCGGGGGAACATGCCGGGTTCGTCTCGCCGTAGCCCTTACGTCCCCCAAGTGCCAAGGATTGTTGAGGATGGGTGTTCACGTCCACGGGCATCTCGCTGCTGGGCGCTTTGACAGGACTCTCGCCGGTGAGATGCGTGGGCAAGAGGACTCCATCTCCCACGCCAGAAGACATCCCCCGAGAGATCCGTCCTGGTGCCTGTGGGTGTCTTGTATGTCAATAGCCCAGACCCCTCAGCACCAACCCCGTTTGATGTTAGCGAGTACACGACAATGCGTGTCGCGGTCGTTGGAGCTGGCGGTATTGGAGGGTACTACGGCGGGCTGCTCCAGATGGCTGGCTGTGAAGTGACCTTTGTGGCACGGGGGCCGCATCTGGCCGCGCTGCGCGAGCACGGGCTCCGGATCGAATCGGTGATCACCGACCCTGTCACCCTTCCGGTCCGGGCGACCCAGTATGCCGCGGAGATCGGGCCAGTCGACCTCGTCCTCTTCACGGTCAAGTCTTACGACTCGGCGACGGCAGCGCGGGCTCTCCCCCCTCTCCTGGGCAAGGAAACCGCTGTCCTCACGCTCCAGAACGGCGTCGACAGCATCGATGTGATCGCGGATGTGATTGGCCGCGACCATGTGCTTGGGGGAGTCTGCTACATCTTTGCGGCGCTGGCTGCGCCCGGTGTGATCCGGCACACCGGCGGGCAGCGCCGGATCGTCTTTGGAGAACTCGACGGGCGCCTAACCGGGCGGGCGCTAGGGATCTTGCAGGCGTTTCGGAGCACGGGGGTCCCCGTTGAACTCTCCGCGGAGATCCTGGTCGACATGTGGGAGAAATACCTCCTCATTGTCGCGCACGGGGGCATGACGGCGCTGACCCGCCTGCCGATTGGGGCGATTCGCGAGACCACCGAAACCTATGAGGTCTATCTAGCAACCGCGGATGAGGTCGCCACGGTTGGTCGCGCTCTCGGGGTGCCGATTCCCCCCGGAGTGAGGGAACGGGTGCGGCGCCTAGCGGACTCTCTGGAAGCGGGCGTCTACTCATCGCTGCATGCCGATCTCATCGCCGGGCGGCGCATGGAACTCGAAGCCCTGCTTGGAAACGTGGTGCGCCTAGGGGAACGTCTTACTGTGCCCACCCCAATCTGTCAGGTCGTCTACGCGGCCCTGCGCCCTCATGCCGTGGCCGCAGAGCGGGCGTCGATCCCGCCAGAAGTGGCGCGACCAACCTCCGCCTAGGTGACGAAGGTGGGGCGGTCCCGCAAGACCGAGGGACGAGGTTCGATCAGGCTGCCGTCGATGATGGACTCGACTTGTGATGCCTCATCAAACCACGATTGCGGCGGGACGTGCCCCCAAAACGTCGCGCGGCGGGGATCGTTGATGACCCAGCGGATCGGCTGCCAGTCCGGGTCGGCGATGAGATAATCGCTGGCGTAAAGCTCGATGCGGTTCCCATCGGCATCCCGGACGTACACGAACAGCGCGTTCGACAGCCCGTGTCGCCCCGGACCGCGTTCAATTGACCC
>Ga0209515_10006055_pt1 | contig 15274 bp, 19 predicted proteins | sample Subgroupgradi54m_FD_187454 | JGI IMG/M metagenome (GOLD analysis project Ga0209515, IMG submission 187454) | Subsurface groundwater microbial communities from S. Glens Falls, New York, USA - GMW60B uncontaminated upgradient, 5.4 m (SPAdes)... ...
GTTCGAATAGGGCTCCTCGCCGGTCGATGCGGCGTTGCACCAGATGCGCAGCGGCCGCGTGCCCTGGCTCGCCAGATCCTTGGCCAGCTCGCTGAAGTGGTGCTCTTCGCGGAAGAACGAGGTCAGGTTGGTCGTCAGGCAGTTCACGAACTCCTGCCATTCCGCGTCGCCGCTGCCCGCCGCGGGCTGCTCCAGCGACTGCAGGTAGTTGGCAAACGAGCGGTGCCCGGTTTCGCGCAGGCGGCGCGACAGGCGGCTGTAGACCATCGCCTGCTTGCCCGAATGCAGGCTGATGCCGGCGCGCTGGTAGATCAGCTGGCGCACCCGCTCGAAGTCGGCGGCGCCGAACGGGAACTCCTGCTCCGACGGCGCCGCGGACGCTGCAAAAGCTGCAGAAGCGGGTACAGCTGAAAAGACAGCGCTCATTGAAGTCTCCGAGAGGTTCGCTTTCGCCCGGGCATGCGCTTGCCGCACGCCGGGGTGGCCATGGGATATCGGCCCGAGTTTGTCGTGCTTGAGCCGCCGGCCAGGCGCCGAGTACCCTGGAAATCCCGGGCCAGTTCGTCGCCTTCGGGGATGACCCCACTGCTAGACTGGTCTGCCACTCCACCGCCCGAGCCACCCCTGTGCCCGCCCAGCCTGCATCCGACAACAAGCCTGCCGTCACCTTGCGGCTGCAGGCGGCGATGCAATTGCTGGCCCAGTCGGGGCATGTGTTGCCCAACCAGCTGCAGCAAGGCTCGCTGGGGTGGCTGCAGGCCGTCATTGACGGCTTGTGCGACTTGTCGAGCCGCGACGCGCTGACCGGGCTTTCCAACCGGCGCCAGTTCGAGCTCGCGATCGCGCGCGAGATCGACCGGGTGGCGCGGGCCGGCGAGCCGGCGCTGGTGCTGATGGCCGACATCGACCATTTCAAGCGCGTCAACGACACCCACGGCCACGCCGCCGGCGACGAGGTCATCAAATCGGTGGCGCAGGCGCTGCAGGACTGCGTTCGCCCGATGGACACGGTGGCGCGTTTCGGCGGCGAAGAGTTCGCGATCATCCTGCCGAACTGCCCGCCGGCGTTCGGCCAGACGGTGGCCGAGCGCATCCGCAACAAGGTGCAGCGCCGGCCGGTCAGCGTGGCGCCGGGTGTCGAGGTCAACGTGACGATCAGCATCGGCGGCGCGTTTGCGCCGCAGTGGGTGCGCTCTTCCGCAAGCTTGTGGATAGAACGCGCCGACCAGCAGCTCTATCGTGCCAAGGCAGAGGGCCGCAACCGCGCCTGCCTGGAGCAGCCGACCGTGTCGCAGGTCAGCGCAGAAGAAAAAGGCATGTTGTTCGGGACTTCTCAATTTCAGGACATTGAATGACAAGCCGAACCACGACAGGCGCAGCCCGTGCAATGGTCACCGCGGTGACCAGCGGCAAGGGGGGCGTGGGCAAGACCTTCATGGCCGCCAACGTCGCGGCGGCGCTCGCCAAGCGCGGCGAACGGGTGCTGGTGCTCGACGCCGACCTGGGCCTGGCCAACCTCGACGTGGTGCTGAACCTGCACCCCAAGGTGACGCTGCACGACGTGTTCACCGGCAAGGTGCAGCTCGACGACGCGATCCTGCCGGCACCGGGCGGCTTCTCGGTGCTGCTCGCCGGCTCCGGCCTGGTCGAGTATTCGCGCCTCACGCCCGAGGTGCGCGACCAGCTGCTCGGCGTCATCGACAAGGTGGCACCGCGCTACGACCGCATCCTGCTCGACACCGGCGCGGGCATCTCCGACGTGGTGCTGTTCGCGGTGTCGCTGGCCGACGAGGTGATGGTCGTCGCCACCTCCGAGCCGACCTCGCTGACCGATGCCTACGCCACCATCAAGGTGCTGGCGAGCCAGCAGCAGCGGCGTGTCATCAAGCTGGTCGTGAACCAGACCTCGCGGGTCGGTGAAGGCCGCGTCATCTGCAGCCAGCTGCAGCAGGTGGTCGACCGCTTCGTCAACACCGGCACCGACGCGGCCCTGAAGCTCGAGCTGGTCGGCGAAGTGCCCAGCGACCCTGCGGTTCGCGAAGCGGTGCAGCGGCGCCAGCTGCTGCTCGAGGCGGTGCCGGGCTGCCCGGCGGCCAAGGCGGTGGGCGCCATCGCCGACAAGCTGATGGCGCCGTGAGCCCGCCGGTTGAAAACGTTGACAGCGCGTACACGCGGCTCGGCGGCGAAGCCGCGGTGCGCGCGCTGGTCGACCATTTCTACGACCTGATGGACCTCGAGCCGGCCTATTGCGCGTTGCGCGCGATCCACCCAACCTCGCTCGACGGTTCGCGCGACAAGCTGTTCTGGTTCCTGTGCGGTTGGCTGGGCGGCCCGCAGCACTACGTCGATCGGTTCGGCCACCCGATGCTGCGGGCGCGCCACATGCCGTTTGCTATCGGCATCGCCGAGCGCGATCAGTGGATGGCCTGCATGCGCCAGGCGATGGCCGAGCTCGGCATCGATCCGGCGCTGGCCGAGCGGCTGGCAGCTGCGTTCTTCAATACCGCCGACTGGATGCGCAACCGCGGCGCCAGTTGAGACGTCCAAAGGGAACGCCACAACACCTCCGTTCGGGCTGAGCCTGTATTTCCGATTGTCCTGAGCTTGTCGAAGGAAGCCTGCGGGCGCCTCGGTGCGTCACTCCCTTCGACAAGCTCAGGGCAATCGGAAATGCAGGCTCAGTGCGAACGGGACCGTGGCCCGTCTCGAAATACGAAAAACATCGGTAGTAGGCGTTAGCATGCCGGCCATGCTGATCGCGCACAACGGCCACTCTCCCCGCATCGACCCGACGGCCTGGGTTGCTCCGAACGCCGTCATCTGCGGCGATGTCCAGATCGGACCCGGCAGCCGCATCCTCTACGGCGCGCAAGTGATTGCCGAAGGCGGCAGCATCCGCATCGGCGCCGAAGCCATCGTGATGGAAAACGCCGTGCTGCGCAGCACCGCGCGCCATTCGCTGCAGCTCGGCAACAACTGCCTGGTCGGGCCGAACGCTCACGTGGTCGGCTGCAGGGTCGACGACGAAGTGTTCATCGCGACCGGCGCCTCGGTGTTCCACGCGGCGCGCGTGGGCAAGGGCTGCGAGGTTCGCATCAACGCTGTCGTGCACCTGAAGACCGAGCTCGCACCCGGCGACATGGTGCCGATCGGCTGGGTCGCGGTGGGCGCGCCGGCGCAGATCCTGCCGCCGGATCAGCACGAGGCGATCTGGCAGGTGCAGGGGCCGCTGGACTTCCCGCTGACCGTCTACGGCCTGGAGCGCTCCGAAGCGAGCATGGTGAGGATCACCCGCGGCCTGTCGCAGCAGCTCGCATCGCATGCCGACGACGAAGTCCAGCCCTAGTCATTTGGGCCCCCCAGTCGCTGCGCTCCTGCCCCCGGGGGGCGCCGACCGGCTTGGGGCGGCCCGGCGCCGGCCGCAGAAGCCGGCGCCGCGCTTCTTTCGCCACCCGGCCGACTTTCGCCGCTGGCTCGAGAAGCACCACGCGAGCGCGGCCGAACTGCTGGTCGGCTTTTGGAAGACCGGCTCCGGCGAGCCGAGCATGACCTGGCCCGAGTCGGTCGACCAGGCCCTGTGTTTCGGCTGGATCGACGGCGTTCGCAAGCGCATCGACGATGCGAGCTACACGATCCGCTTCACGCCGCGCAAGAAGACCAGCATCTGGAGCGCGGTCAACATCAAGCGCGTCGCCGAGCTGACGGCGCTCGGGCTGATGCAGCCGGCCGGCAGCGCAGCCTTCGAGTTGCGGCGCGAGAACCGGTCCGGCATCTACGCCTACGAGCAGCGGCGCGACACGCTGGAGCCGCACTACGAGGCGCTGTTCAGGAAGGATCCCGTCGCCTGGAAGTTCTTCCAGGCGCAGCCGCCCTCGTACCGCAAGGTGGCTTGCTGGTGGGTGGTGAGCGCGAAGAAGGAAGAGACGCGCCTGAAGCGGCTCGCGACGCTGATAGCTGATTCGGCCCACGGCCAGCGGCTGGGCCATACGACACGCTACGCATGACAACGTCGCTTCGATACCTGGTCGTGCTGGCTTCGCTGCTGCTGGCCGCCGACACTGCCGGCGCGCAGACGCTGCGCGAGCGCATCGCGCAGCGCCGCGCGGCCTCCGACACAAGCGCTGGCCCACACAATCTGCCGCCCGGCTTGCGCGTGATTCGTGACGTTGCCTACGGCAGCGCTGGCCACCAGCGCTTCGATGTCTACAGCCAACAGCAGGCAAGCGCCGCCCCGGTCATCCTGATGGTGCACGGCGGCGGCTGGGCGTATGGCGACAAGAACGCGCGTGGGGTGGTCGACAACAAGGTGTCGCACTGGGTGCGCGCCGGCTTCGTCGTCATCTCGGTCAACTACCGGATGCTGCCCGACGCGGCGCCGCTCGAGCAGGCGCGCGACGTGGCGCGTGCGATCGCGGCCGCGCAGGCCCAGGCCGCCAACTGGGGCGGCGAGCGCAGCCGCTTCGTCCTGATGGGGCATTCGGCCGGTGCGCACCTGGTGGCCTTGCTGAATGCGGCGCCGGCGCGGGCCCACGAGCTCGGCGCCGCGCCGTGGCTCGGCGCCGTCGCGCTCGACGGCGCGGCGTTCGACGTGGGCCGCATCATGCGGGCCCGCCACGTGCCGCTGTTCGACAACGCGTTCGGCAGCGACCCGGCCGAATGGGAAGCGGTGTCGCCCTACCAGCAGCTCACGCGCGAAGCGCCGGCGCTGCTCGCGGTGTGCTCGTCGCAGCGCCGCGACTCGTGCACCCAGGCGCATCGTTTCGAGGCGCGCGCCGCGTCGCTCGGCGCGCGTGTGCAGGTGCTCGAACGCGAGCTGTCGCATGGCGACATCAACCAGCGCCTCGGCGAGGACGGCGCCTACACCGATGCGGTCGACGCCTTCCTCGCGACGCTGGACCCGGAGCTGGCGCGTTTGCTGGCGCAGCCGGGGCGCTGAACAAGGACTGGTCTCGATCACAAAGAAAACAAAAACCGCCTCGCGGCGGTTCTCTGCGGGCTCGGGCAGTCCCTCAGGCCCGGACCGAGCCGCCCCGGATCAGGCCGCGGTCGGCAGAGCCGAGCGACGAATACAGGCCCGGCGCTTCGCGCGGCATCAGCACCTCGATCGCGCGATCGAGCGCGGCGGTGGCGCGCGCCAGCGACTCGCGCTGCGCGGCGACCTGGCCGCTGGCGCTCACTAGGCGGCGCCGCAGCAGCGGCGGCACCGCGCCTTTTTGCGCGGCGTGGCTGAAGTGATCGACGGCACGTGCCAACGCGCGGTGCAGCTCGGTGGAATGTTTGTCGATGGCGGCGACGTCGCGTGCGCGCAAGGCTTCGCCCAGCGCCGACAGCCGGGTCTCGACGGCGGCCAGCGTGTCTTCGAGCAGCGGGTCGGGGTGGGGCGCGCTGTGCCCAAGCAGCGGTTGGTTCATGCGGTGCCAGCCGGTTGGATTGCGTGGATGTCGTTGTTCAGTGCGAGGCCTTGCCCAGCAATTCCGTGGCGTTGGCGATCAGCTTGTCGGCAATCGCCTCCGGGTTGACCTTGAAGCTGCCATCGGCAATGGCCTGCGAGATGCGGGCCACCTTGTCGGCATCGAAGTCGCCGCTCGAAGCGCCCACACCCGACATCATCGTCGACGCAGCGCTCGACAGCTCGACCTGCGCGCTGGCTTCGGTGGTGCCCGGAGCGGCCGCGGTCTTGGCGGCGTCTGCAGGCGCGGTGCGGACTGTGGCTGCGGGGGCAACCGGGGGTTTGTCAGCGGGGTGACCGATCTTCATGGTGCTCTCCAAAGGGCAGGGCTGGAACCCGGCCCATTCAACATGCTCGGTGTATCGGCGTGTAGCGGCGTGACTTTAGGCCTTTTTGGCAGACGGCTTCGATTCGGTGTGATGTTCATAAAGCCATCTCCATTCGCCGTTCACCGACCGGCATTCCGGTGAGCACGCGCCCGCTTTCGGTTCGAACGCGCGCCGATTGACCTTCCAGGCCCGGTGTCAGCGCCTGGCCTTCGCCGGCGACGCTGAACCCCGAGCCCTGCGCCAGCACCTGCACCACGTCGCCGGCGGCAAACCATTGACGCGGCTTGAGGTGTGCCTGGCGCAGGCTCTGGCCGGGGTTGATGGCGCGCGCCAGCGTGCGGCCGACCGCGAGCTGCGCGTCGGCCACCGCCGCTGAGGAGTCTTCGGCCAGATCGACCTCGGCTTGAATCACGTCGGCTTGGGTGATGACGCCGCCGGCCGGCAGCGGCGCGGTGCTGACGAGCGCCCTGGCGTAGACCTTGACGGTGATCGGCAGGAACACGTTCCAGGCGGTCGTGCCTTGCGCGCAGCGCAGGCCGATGCGCGCGCGGCCCCACAGCCGCGTTCCGGCGGGCAGGTAGGGCTCGATGCGCTGGCACGGCGCCAGGCGCAGGCGCGGGTCGAGCTGGCCGACTTCGACCGCGACGCGGGCCGCGCCGGGTGCGGCGTTGCGGGTGCCCGCCAGTGCGAGCTCGCGCACCTGTTGTTCGAGCCCCGCTTCGAGCCCGCTTGCCGGTTCCGCCGCGTGCGCGGCCAGCACGATGCCGAGCGCCGCGAGCAGTGCGCGTGCGAGAGCGACAAACAGGACACCCAAGGATTGCATGGCCCTGACTGTAGAAGCGCCGGGCCTGCCGCGGAGGTCCGAAATGGCGGCCATTCAGGCGCTTATTCCCGCTTAGGTTCGGCGGGGTGCTGACCACAATCGCTCACATCTTCAGGGGCTTTCCGCCCGAGAAGGGTTCGCAATGATCAACCGATTGACAGACCAGCTCTCGTTCCACGGCCAGGCCCTCGGCCTGCGCTCGGAGCGCCAGCGCCTGATCGCCAGCAACATCGCCAATGCCGACACGCCGGGTTATGTGGCGCGCGACATGAACTTCGCGCAGGCCCTGCGCGAGGCGACCGGCGCGGTGCGCGCGGCGCCGCCGCTTGCGGCCACCCAGCCCGGCCACATCGCCGGCAGCGCCGCGGCGCGTGCCGACACCAACCTGCTGTACGCCAACCCGAGCCAGACCAACCTCGACCGCAACACCGTCGACATGGACCGCGAGCGCGCCAACTTCGCCGACAACGCGGTGAAGTACGAAGCCACGCTGCGCTTCATCAACGCCGACGTGCGGACGATGCTCGACGCGATCAGGGGGCAATGATGATTAAGTGCGTGAACCTGCGGGCCGAGCGCCGGGCCGCTCCCAAGCCGGCCCGCGTCCCCTCGGGGGACCGGCCGATGTACCCATCGGACGAGGGGCAGTCATGAGCATGCTCAATATCTTCAATGTCGCCGGCAGCGCGGTCAGCGCGCAAAGCCAGCGCCTGAACGTCGTCGCGTCCAACCTCGCCAACGCCGACACGGTGGCCGGCCCCGACGGCCAGGCCTACAAGGCGCGCCAGGTCACCTTCCAGACCCAGCTGATGGGCGAGGTGGGGGCGGCCGGCGTGACGGTCAGCACGGTCAGCGAAGACCAGAGCCCGGGCCGCCGCGTGCACGACCCCAAGCACCCGAGCGCCGACGCCGAGGGCTACGTGACCTACAGCAACGTGAACGCGGTCGAGGAGATGGTCAACATGATCTCGGCCTCGCGTTCGTACCAGAACAACGTCGAGGTGATGAACACCGCCAAGACGCTCTTGCTCAAGACGCTGCAGATGGGCCAGTGAGCCCGACTGAAAGCGCCCACCAGGACCCGCCATGGCCTTCGCCCCCATCGCCGCCAACAGCACGACGACCGCCAACGTGAGCTCGACGCCGGCCGTGCCCGGCGCGAGCGACGCGGCCGGCAGCTCCGACCGCTTCCTCAAGCTGCTGGTCGCGCAGATGCAGAACCAGGACCCGCTCAATCCGATGGACAACGCGCAGGTCACGAGCCAGATGGCGCAGATCAACACCGTCAACGGCATCGAGAAGCTCAACGCTTCGGTGTCCGGGCTGTCGACCCAGTTCGTGCAGATGCAGGCGCTGCAAGGCGCGGCGCTGGTCGGACGCGACGTGATCGTGCCGGGCAACCGGATGGACATCGCCGACGGCGCCGGCCAGGGCGGCTTCGAACTGACTTCGCCGGCCGACTCGGTCAAGGTCGAAGTGCTGAACGCCGGCGGCTACGTCGTCGACACGCTGAACCTCGGCGCAATAGGCGCCGGCCGCCACAGCTTCGACTGGGACGCCAGCAAGAGCACCGACACCAACCTCACGTTCCGCGTCACTGCCATGAGCGGCGCGACCAAGCTGTCCAGCACCTCGCTGATGCGCGACCGCGTCGACGCCGTGAGCACCAGCGGCGACAGCCTGATGCTCGAGCTCGAGCGCTCGGGACAAGTGCCCTACAGCACGATCAAAGCCTTCAACTGATTCCCTGCACAAGGACTTCCCATGAGCTTCCAGCAAGGCCTTTCCGGACTCAACGCCACCAGCAAGAACCTGGAGGTGATCGGCAACAACATCGCCAACTCCAACACTTTTGGCGCCAAGTCCTCGCGGGCCGAGTTCTCCGACATGTATGCGAGCGCGATGAACGGCGCCGGCTCCAGCGCGATCGGCATCGGCGTGAACCTGGCGTCGGTGACGCAGCAGTTCACGCAGGGCAACATCGTGACCTCGGAAAACCCGATGGACCTGGCGATGAACGGCGGCGGCTTCTTCCAGGTGACCGACGGCAAGAACCCGATCATGTACAGCCGCAACGGCCAGTTCAAGGTCGACCGCGACGGCTTCGTCGTCAACAGCCAGAACGACCGCCTGCTGGGCTACCCGGCCGACGGCACCGGCACCGTCCTGCCGGGCCTCGCGAAGCCGCTGCAAATGCCCACCGCAGGCATCACGCCGCAGGCCACCGACCGGATCAAGCTCGAGGTCAACCTCGACGCACGCTTGGGCACCACGCTGCCGGTGGTCGCGCCGCTGATCGACCTGACCGACCCGACCACCTACAACAACGCGACCTCGGTGACGGTGTACGACGCCAAGGGCCAGGACGTGGCGCTGACCTACTACTTCCAGAAGGCCGCGACCGACACCTGGAACGTCTACGTCACCGCCAACGGCACGCCGCTGGCGACCACGCCACAGGGTGTTCCGTCACCGTCGACGACGATCAACTTTCCCATCAACGGCGGCGCACCGACCTCGCCGGTGGGCACGGTGACGCTGGACATTCCGGCGGCAGTCAATTCGCAGGGCTCGCAGACGCTGCCGATCAGCGGCGTTCAGCTGAACGTCTCGGGTGCGACCCAGTACGGCTCGCAGTTCGGCGTCACCGACCTGTCGCAGAACGGCTATGCGCCGGGCCAGCTGGTGGGCATCCAGTTCGAGGCCAACGGCATCGTGACGGCGCGTTATTCGAACGGCCAGTCCAAACCCGCCGGCCAGATCGAAGTGGCGAGCTTCCGCAACCCGCAGGGCCTGCAGCCGATGGGTGGCAACGCCTGGTCGCGCACCTTCGCAACCGGCGACCCGATCCTGGGCGTGCCGGGCGACGGCGGCATGGGCGTGCTGCAGTCGGGCGCGCTCGAAGAGTCGAACGTCGACCTGACGGCCGAACTGGTCGCGATGATCACCGCGCAGCGGGTCTACCAGGCGAATGCGCAGACCATCAAGACGCAGGACCAGGTGTTGCAGACGCTGGTGAACCTGCGTTGATGTTGAGTCGTTTGTGATCGCGTCGGTGTCCCCGCAGCTTGTCATCCCGACGAAAGTCGGGATCCACTGCCGATGCGCTGCACCTTCGTGCGAGAGTGGATCCCGACTTTCGTCGGGATGACGGCGCGGTACGAGTGAGGAGCCAGGAATGGACCGCATGATCTACCTGTCGATGTCGGGCGCGAAGGCGACGATGCAGCGGCAGGACACGCTCGCGAACAACCTCGCGAACGTCAGCACAGTCGGCTTTCGGGCCGAACTGGCCGCGTTTCGCGCGGTGCCGGTGCAAGGCAGCGGCGCCAGCACCCGCGTCTATGCGCTCGAGAGCACGCCCGGCTACAACCCCGAGGCGGGCTCGGTCAGCGCGACCGGGCGCAACCTCGACGTGGCGATGAAAGGCAACAGCTGGCTCGCGATCCAGGGGCTGGACGGCACCGAGGCCTACACCCGCGCGGGCTCGCTCGACGTGTCGTCCGACGGCACGCTGACCACGCGCGGCGGGCTCACCGTGCTCGGTGACGGCGGGCCGATCCAGGTGCCGCCGAACAGCGAGATCACGATCGGCGCCGACGGCAGCGTCAGCGCCAAGGGCAGCAACGGCAAGAGCAACGCCGTCGGCAAGCTCAAGCTCGTCACGCCCGAGGGGCCGCTGCAGCGCGGCACCGACGGCTTGTTCCGCGCGGCCGACGGCGAGCTGCCGGCCGACGCCAACGCACGCGTGCAGGACGGCGCGCTCGAAGGATCGAACGTGAGCCCGGTCGAGACGATGGTCGCGATGATCACCGCGGCGCGCCAGTTCGAAGCACAGATGAAGATGCTGCAGACCGCCGAAGGCGACGAAAAAGCGGCGGCCCAGTTGCTGTCGATGAACTGAACCGGCACTCAAAAGGACCCCGCACCATGATGCGTTCCCTGTGGATTTCGAAGACCGGCATGGAAGCCCAGCAGACCCAGCTGGACACCATCTCGAACAACCTGGCCAACGTCTCGACGAACGGCTACAAGCGCGCGCACGCGGTGTTCGAGGACCTGATGTACCAGAACCTGCGCCAGGCCGGCGCCAACAGCACCGAGCAGACCACGCTGCCGACCGGCCTGCAGGTCGGCCTCGGCACCCGCGCGGTCGCGACCTCGCGCAGCTTCAGCCAGGGCAACCTGCAGCAAAGCTCGAACAACCTCGACGTGGCGGTGCTCGGCAACGGCTTCTTCGAAGTGCAGATGCCCGACGGCACCACCGGCTACACACGCGACGGCTCGTTCCAGGTCAACGCGACCGGCCAGCTCGTCACCAACAACGGCTACGCGGTGCAGCCCGGCATCACGATCCCCGCTGCCGCGCAAAGCGTCACGATCGGCTCCGACGGCACCGTCAGCGTCGTGCTGCCGGGGCAGGCCACGCCGCAAAGCGTCGGCCAGATCCAGGTCGCGAGCTTCGTCAACCCGGCCGGCCTCGAGCCCAAGGGCCAGAACATCTTCGGCGAGACGGCCGCATCGGGCAGCGCCAACGCCGGCACGCCGGGGCAGAACGGCCTCGGCTCGCTGCGCCAGGGTTTTGTCGAGACCTCGAACGTCAACGTCGTCGAAGAGCTGGTCGCGATGATCCAGACCCAGCGTGCCTACGAATTGAATTCGAAGGCGATCCAGACGTCGGACCAGATGCTGCAACGCCTCGGGCAGCTGTGATGAATGAGTGAGCACGCCACGTTCCGGCTGTCATCCCGGCGAACGCCGGGATCCACTGCACCGGTGGACACCGGCTTTCGCCGGTGTGACGGCCTGAAAGGGTCGAGCCTCGAACCAAGAACAGGACCATGAAAAACCTCACGCTCGCCGCCGCAGCACTGTTCCTCGCCGGCTGCAGCACCCTCAACCCGCGGCCGCCGGTCGACGTGGCCGAGCCGACTTACGTCCAGCCCAAGCCGGTCGACGCGCCGGTGGTCAACAACGGCTCGATCTTCCAGGCCTCGCAATACCGGCCGCTGTTCGAGGACCACCGCGCGCGCCTGGTCGGCGACACCATCACGGTGCAGATCGTCGAGAAGGTCAGCGCGAGCCAGAAGAGCACCAGCTCGATCGACAAGAACGGCAAGCTCGCGGCCGGAGTCACCGCGCTGCCGGGCATCGCCCCCAACTCGTTCGCCCGTGCGACGGCCGCGGCCACCTCGGGCAACAGCTTCGAAGGCAAGGGCAGCACCGAGAACACCAACGACTTCTCCGGCACCATCACCGCCATCGTCACCGGCGTGCTGCCCAACGGCCACCTCTTGATCGCCGGCGAGAAGCAGATCGGCGTCAACCACAACGTCGACGTGCTGCGCTTCTCCGGCCAGGTCGACCCGCGGGCGATCCAGCCCGGCAACTCGGTCGCGTCGGCACAGATCGCCAACGTCCGCATCGAGCACCGCGGCCGCGGCGCGCAGGCCGAAGCGCAGGGAATAGGCTGGTTGGGGCGCTTCTTTTTGAACGTTCTGCCGATTTAAGTCTGCCCAGAATCGGATGTACCGAAAGGTATTTCCGACATGGACCGAAACGCCAAACTCCTGCGCACGCTGATCGCGCTGACCTGCCTCGCGGCCAGCGCAGCGCTGTGGTGGCCGGCCCCGGCCCACGCCACCCGCATCAAGGAAGTGGCGAGCGTCCAGGGTGTGCGCAGCAACCCGCTGGTCGGCTACGGACTGGTGGTCGGCCTCGACGGCACCGGTGACCAGACGACCTCGGCGCCGTTCACCACCCAGAGCCTGAACGCGCTCTTGCAGCAGATGGGCATCACGGTGCCGCCCGGCACCAACATGCAGCTGAAGAACGTCGCCGCGGTGATGGTCACCGCGCAGCTGCCGGCGTTTGCGCAACCGGGCCAGACCATCGACGTCAACGTCTCGTCGCTCGCGAATGCGAAGAGCCTGCGCGGCGGAACCCTGATCGCCACCCCGCTGAAAGGCGCCGACGGCCAGATCTACGCGCTCGCGCAGGGCAACCTGATCGTCGGCGGCGCCGGTGCATCGGCCGGCGGCTCGAAGGTGCAGATCAACCACCTGAGCGCCGGGCGCGTGCCCGAGGGCGCGACCGTCGAGCGCAGCGTGCCGACGCCGCTGAACCAGGGCAGCATCCTGCAGCTCGACCTCAATTCGAGCGACTTCAACACCGCGCGCGAAGTGGCGCGCGCGATCAACGAACGCATGGGCGCCGGCATGGCGCAGGCGCTCGACGGCCGGGTCGTCAAGGTGCGCATGCCCGAGTCGCCCGACGAGCGTGTGAGTTTCATGGCCGACATCGAGAACCTCGACGTGCACCTCGCGTCGCCGGCCGCCAAGGTCGTCATCAACGCCCGCACCGGGTCGGTGGTGATGAACCAGGCGGTCACGCTCGCCGCCTGCGCGGTCGCACACGGCAGCCTGTCGGTGACGATCAGCTCGACGCCGGTGATCAGCCAGCCGTCAGCGCTTTCGAGCGGCGGCCAGACCGTGGTCAGCGAAAAGGCCGACATCACGATCGCGCAGCAGGCCGGCTCGATCATCCAGCTGCCGGCGGGCATCAAGCTCGCGGATGTCGTGAAGGCGCTCAACTCGCTCGGTGCGACGCCGCAGGACCTGCTCGCGATCCTGCAGGCGATGAAGTCGGCCGGGGCGCTGAACGCCGAGCTGGAGGTCATATGAACCTTCCATCGACTTCGAAGTTGGCGACCGATGCCCACAGCATCGACGCGTTGCGCAACCGCGCCGCGACCGACCCGAAGGCTGCCATCAAGGAGGCCGCCAAACAGTTCGAAGCGCTCTTCATGCAGGAGCTGATGAAGAGCATGCGCCAGGCACAGGAAGCGATGTCGTCGGGCATGCTCGACAACGCCGGCTCGAAGATGGGCACCGAGATGCTCGACACCCAGTTCGCGACCAAGATGACCGGCCTGCCGGGCGGCCTGGGCGAGGTGATCGCGCGCCAGCTCGAGCGCCAGATGGGCGGCACGCCGGCCGCCGCAGTCGCGCCTGCCGGTGCAAGCGGTGCGCCCGCGCTGACATCGAAAGTCAGCCCGCGCCAAGTCGACTTCCTGAAAGAGCACCAAGGCGCCGCGCGCGCCGCCGAAGCGCAGACCGGCATCCCGGCGACCTTCATGGTCGCGCAAGCGGCCCACGAATCGGGCTGGGGCCAACACGAGATCAGATGCGCCGACGGCACATCGTCGTTCAACCTGTTCGGCATCAAGGCCGGCAGCAACTGGAAGGGCCCCGTCGCCGAGGTCACGACCACCGAATATGTCGAAGGCGTGGCGCGCAAGGTGACGGCCAAGTTCCGTGCCTATGCGTCGTATGCCGAGTCGTTCGGCGACTACGCGAAGATGATGAAGGACAGCCCGCGCTACGCCCAGGTCGTCGCCGCCGCCGGCTCGGCGCAGGGCTTCGCGCAAGGGCTGCAGCGCGCCGGCTACGCGACCGATCCGGGGTATGCCGACAAGCTGACCCGTGTCATCAACACGACCTTGCGCCTGCAGCGCAGCGTGGCCTGATGCACACCACCGACACGAGGCAAGCACGATGAGTGGTTCTGCATTGATGGCCCTGGGCACCAAAGCCCTGTTCGCGAACTACGCCGCGCTCCAGACCACCGGCAACAACATCTCGAACGCCAACACCAAGGGCTACTCGCGCCAGTCGGTCGAGCTCGAAACGGCGGGCGGGCAGTTCAGCGGCGCGGGTTTCTTCGGCAAGGGCGTCAACGTCCAGACGGTGACGCGTGCCCACAGCGAGTTCCTGACCCGCGAGGCCGCCAGCTCGGCGTCGCTCGCGTCGGCCGACGAAACCCGCTCGGCTCAGTTGTCGCGGCTCGAGAAGGTGTTCGCGAGCGGCGAGTCGGGCATCGGCTACGCCGCCGGGCAGTTCCTGAATGCCTTCGTCGACGTCGCGAACAATCCGCAGGATGCATCGGCGCGCCAGGTCGTGCTGTCGCGTGCATCGGAGCTCGCATCGCGCTTCCGGCATGCCGGCGAGCAGATCGATGCGTTGCAGTCGGGCGTCACCGCCGAGCTGAAGACCTCGATCACCGCGGTCAACACGCTGGCCCGCAAGGTGGCCGACATCAACACCCAGATCGCCGCGGCGGTCGGTACCGGCCACCAGCCCAACGACCTGCTCGACCAGCGCGATGGCCTGGTCAACGAGATCAGCAGCTACATGCAGGTGACGACGATCGCCGCCGACGATGGCTCGATGAACCTGTTTGTCGGCGGCGGCCAGAAGCTCGTGCTCGGCAGCGACGCGACCCAGCTCTCGGCGGTGCCCGACCCCTTCGACGTGTCCAAGGTCCATGTCGGCCTGACCGATGCGTCGGGCGGCCACGCCTTCCCCGACGACCTGATGGGTGGTGGCTCGGTCGCGGGGTTGCTGCGCTTCCAGCGTGACGACCTCACCGATGCGCGCAACCTGCTCGGGCAGATGGCGGCCGCGATGTCCGGCGAGGTCAATGCACAGCAGGCGCTGGGCCTGGACCTGGGCCAGCCGGCCTCGACCGGTGCGCCGATCTTCAGCATCGGTTCGCCCGGCGTCGCGCCGGCGACCAGCAACGCGAAGAACCCGAACGGCAGCGATGTCGCGTCGGTGCTGATCGGCGGTGTCTACGTGCCGACCGTCAGCCTCACCGTCACCGACCCGACGG
>Ga0209515_10006059_pt1 | contig 15259 bp, 20 predicted proteins | sample Subgroupgradi54m_FD_187454 | JGI IMG/M metagenome (GOLD analysis project Ga0209515, IMG submission 187454) | Subsurface groundwater microbial communities from S. Glens Falls, New York, USA - GMW60B uncontaminated upgradient, 5.4 m (SPAdes)... ...
AAGCCGAAGGCAGCAAGACGGCGATCCTTCGCCGGTTCTTCGTTTCCTCCCACCATCGGGGCAAGGGAGTGGGTAAGGGTCTTCTGCAAGAGGCCCTATCCTTTTGTCGTAAGAAGGGATTCCGGGAAGTTGTGATACGAACCTCTGCCGCAATGGAACAGGCCATCCGCCTCTGCCGCTGGGCCGGATTCGAGCAGGATGGGGATTGGTCGCTGGGGGGAGTCACCCTCGTTCGGTATCGTCTTAAACTTTCGTGACTGAGACAGAACAATCTTTATCCGTCGGCAACGTCCGGCGTCTGAGCGAATCGGAGATTCAGGACCGGCTTTACGGGTCGTACCTGGGAAAGAGACGGGTCGTCCCGCCGAAACCGCAGCAGGTAAGGAGCGAAGCGGAATGGACCGGTTCGGAGATTCTCAGCGGTGAGCTTAGGCGGCTGCGGTCTGAGTTGATCTCCCTGCGTCAAGAGAAGGAGCAGCTTTCCGTCCGTCTGGAGCAGGTCAACCGGACCGCCTCTTCCGGAAAATCCGGATTTGGGATCGGCCGCTGGATCACTCGCTCTGTCAGTGCGATCCTCCTGATCGGAGCAGTGGGCTATCTCGTGGGCGGAAGGGTCTTGCAGGCATCGCCGGCCATGGGTGACGCTACGCCTTACACCGTTCAAGTCGCGGTTTATAACGGCAGGCAAATGGCGGAGCAGGCGGAGAGGTTCCTAAAAGAGCTGGGGTACGATGCCTTCCTGGCGGAGATCCCGCGCGGCCGTTCGAATTCCCGCTATCGGATTTACGTGGGGAGCTTTGTCACGAAGGCGGAGGCCAGCCGCGAATCCCAGCGGTTGGCGGGGGACACCCGGTTCCAGGATTTCAAGGACGCATTCGTCCTCGTTCGTTAACTCTCAATCTTCCAGCTGTAACGTCTTCGTTTTTCCTGCGCCGTCTTGGATCTCTACCGATCTTGGATTGATCCGCACGACTCGCATTCCCCGAATCGGATCTCCTTCCTGGACCACCTCATGGTCGATCAGCGCCAGGGATCTGCCGTCTTGGCCTTGGATGATCCCGTTCAGGACCATGTTGGCCTGGGCCAACTTCAGCAGGCGCTGGACCGGGGGCGAGGCTGCCACCTTGGCGATTTGGGCTGGAACGGCAGCGCGGATTTCGGGTCGATGGGTGAAGTGAGCGATCCCCAGTAGGACGACCGCCACGCAACCCACCAGAGCCGCCCGGTAGATCCAGAGCGGAGGAGATGAAGGGGATGGCGGAAGATCGACAGGAGCTCCTGAAGTTTCTGAGGTGGCCTCCGCTTTCTTTAACGCTTCTGTGATCATGCTCATTAAAGTCCTCCCTTAATTGGTTGCCGTCGCGAGTACTCCGGAAGCTTCTTCCACCATGGACTCGTCAATCTCCTTGGATTCACGGACGAAGGCCGCAACCAGCGCTTGGTCGCACAACAGATTGATCTGTCGGGGAAAACCTTGGGCGGTCTGAGCGATGGAGGCGATGGCTCCCGGTGTGAACCGGATGCTGCCGTTCGATCCTGCAGTCTGCAGGCGATGGCGGATGTACTCCGCCACGTCTTCCTGGTTCAGGGGCTGCACGTGGTAATGCACCGCGATCCTCTGCCGGAGCGCCCTCAGGCGGGGATCGCGCGCGAGCCGCTGGCTTAGCTCCGGCTGCGCGATCAGCACAATCTGCAGCAGCTTGGCTTTGGTGGTCTCCACGTTGGAGAGAAGGCGAATCTGTTCCAGCGTGGAGGCGGAGAGCGCCTGCGCCTCGTCAATGATCAGCACCGCGTTCCCTTGGGCCTGGGCCTGCTGGAGGAGAAAGCCTTCGATGGCCACCAACAGCTCTCCACGGCTGGCACCCGTGGCGGCAGGATCCAGGCCGAAATCTCGGAGGATGGCCCGCAAGAGCTGGGTCGCGCTGAGCGTTGGGTTTAAGATCAGGGCGGACCGGATCGGTCCTTCTAAGCGCTGGACCAGGACCTTAGAAAGGGTGGTTTTCCCGGTGCCGACCTCGCCGGTGATCAGGATGAATCCCAGGCGCTCCCGGATGCCGTACAGCATGTGGGCCATCGCCTCCTGATGCTGCCGGGAAGGATAAAGGAAAGCAGGATCGGCGGTGACGTGAAAGGGTTTTTCTCGGAAACCGAAGAACGCCTCGTACACACCTCCAGCCTATCACGTTCTCAACTTCCTTGCAATTTAGTCGGAGCAACTCTATAGTGAAGAAAACACAGAAGGAGGGACCCCCGTGTGGCAGGGAATTGATCAGCGCCGTTTTCCTCGCGCAAAGTACAAGTGTGTTGTAAACCTCCATCAATCCGGAGGGACTTCCGCGATCTCCGCAGTCACCGAAAACATCGGTATGGGCGGCATCTGCGTGTTGCTGAACAAGGGGTTGGATATCTTCTCACCGGTGGAGTTGGATCTGACCCTGGATGACGGCAAAGGCCCCTTGCAGATGAAGGGAACGATTGTCTGGGTGGTGCAGCGCAAGGAGTTTCGCAAGGGTTCCACCTTCGACACCGGTGTGGAGTTCGCGGAGCTCTCTCCTGAGGACAAGGCCCGAATTGAGGCGATTCTGGATAAGGCGAATTCCGGCAAGAAATCTTGAGTCCGCCTGATCTGCCCGGCACCCGCATTGAGCCGGCCCTGCTTTACTCCGTTCTCTGCGATGATGTGCGCAGGGAAGACAACGGCAAGTTCATCCTGCTCGGCCTCTTTGAAACCATCGGTGCCCGCGAGTTTCCCGCAGCCCACCCGACCTTGTTCATTGTGAACGGCTGGATTGCCGGTGCGGGGAAGTTCCAGCAGTACAGCAGGATCCTGGATCCCACCGGCCATGAATTAGCCCGGGATCGTGAAACTCCCTTCGAGCTGGCCAACCTGAAGTCCCGCCATTCGGTGATCGCCCGTTTCAACAATCTGGAGCTGCCGCAGCCGGGCGAGTATGCCGTCGAGGTGCTGCTCAATGGGGACCTGAAGGTCCGCTATCCGTTGGTGGTCGAGCAGGTTTCTTAGAGCGAGGGCGGGCAGATCACGCTGACCGCCGACAGCGGCGTGGAGCCCGCGTTGGCAAGCGTGTGGGGAAAAGAGGCCTGCAGGTAAACGCTTTCTCCGGGGTTCGCCCGGACCTTCTGATCCGCGATCGTCACTTCCAGTTGTCCCTTCAGGACGTAGATAAACCGCTCAGATCCCGCGGGGCCCCGCTGCCGATGGGCGCTCTTCTTGGGGGATAGGTGGATCAGGGCCGGCAGCATCTTCTTCTGTAGAGGGGATGAGGTTAAGACCGCCAGGAAGGCCCCCTTTCCGGCGGCGATCGGGTCGGACGATTCCTCTGCCGGCTTGACCTCAATCGCGGGTCCCGCGTCGTCCAGGCTGGCGTAGAGTTCGGAGAGCCGGGCGCCCATGGACCGCGCCACGCGGATGTGAGATTCCAGGGTGCCGGTCATCCGGCCGGTCTCGATCCGGCTTAAGGAAGAAAGGGCCACCCCGGACTTCTTGGCCAGCTCCGCCAGGGACCAGTCCTTCGCCTGCCGCAATTCCCGGATCTTTCTTCCCAGTGTCATCTTGACTTGATCCTATCACCCTTTTTTGAGGACGACAAGCCAAAATCTTGAGAAAAGGCCAATGAAAGTGATTTGACTAAAATGCAATAACTTTGATATTATAGCCGATCTCAATTATAAGGAGAAAACAATGAGAGATTTGTTTAAAGGAAGAAGGATGGTTGTGGCGGCGGCCGTTGCGGCAATGATCGGCCTTCCGGTTTCCGGAGTTTGGTTGATGCGCACTCCCGACGTGTCGGGACAACCCAGGAGGGAAAATTGGATTCGGGCACTCCCCGGGCCGGTCCTGGCTGTGGCGGGATCCTCGGGCGATCCCCCACTTTACGTGGGAACGTCCCGCGGCCTCTATCAATCGCAGGAGGGGGGCCGGCATTGGAAGAGGGTCTTTGCCTCCGGCATTTGGGGAAAGCCAGTTCAGGCAATCTGGATGTCTCCCGGCGAGAAACGCAGGATCTGGATCGCGGTGGGCTCTCAATTGTATTTTTCCCAGGATGGAGGGATCCGGTGGAACCCCGGCACGCAGGTTCGCGGCTCGATTTTATGCGGGACGGCCGATCCTCGCGATCCGTTGCAGCTCCTGATCGGGACAACCGAGGGCTTGGTCGAGAGCTCGGACGGGGGCAGAAGCAGCCGCCATGCGGCGGGGCTCTCTTTGCAAGGGCGGTTCTCTGGGGTTCTGTTCGACCCGGCTCGGGCTGGTCTCTGTCTGGCTCTATCGGATCAGGGGTTGTTTCGTTCGGAAGACGCCGGCCGGAGTTGGACCCGCATGACAGGGTTGCCCCTCTCCGGCGCAAGGCAGAGGGGAGACGGCGCGGAAGCGCTGGAAGAGGTGCTTCCTGCAACCGGCGCCGAGCCGCTGCAGCCGAAACTCGCGTTGGATCCGTCCCAGGGCGTTCTCTACGTTTCCACGGGGCAAGGGATCTTCCGCAGCCTGGATACCGGCTGGGAATGGACGCCCATTCCGGCCGAAGGGATCGAGAGGGGGCGGGAGGCGCCTAGGATCACGGTGAACCCAGTCCGTCCGGGATCTCTCTTCGCGCTGGCCGGAGACAGTCTCTACTCTTATCATCCGGATGAGAAGCGGTGGAAGAGTGCCGGGGAGGGACTCCCTCAGGCGGAGATTCACGACGCTCAATGGACTGAAACGGGAAACGGTCTCTGGGCGGGCACGGAAGCGGGGTTGTTCCGGGTCAATCTTCGAGAGGATGAGATCCGAGAGGATGCACGGGATCGAGCGAAGCCCCAGGCGACGGCGGTTCGGGCGGAGCCGTCCGTTCAACAGGTCCAGAGGGTGGCGATGGCTTACGCGGAGGTGGGGCCTGAGAAGATCCGCCGTTGGAGAGGTCTGGCCCGTTGGAGCGCCTTCGTCCCCTCGGTCACTCTGGGTTTAAATCAGAACCGGGATGCCAATATTGTTTCTTCTACGAGTGCCGGCCTCACGAAATTCACCGCGGGTCCGGACCACAACAGCCGCAAGGTAGACTTCGGATTCACCTGGCACCTGGCGGATTTCATCTGGAACCCGGATCAGACTTCTATTGATGTCCGATCCCGTCTGACCACCCAGCTTCGGCAGGACACGCTGGAAGAAGTCACCCGCCTCTATTTCGAGAGGAAGCGGCTGCTGGCCGAGTTTGAGGCGCAACCCATTGAAGACCCGACGCTTCGGAAGGAACGGGGGCTGCGGGTCCAGGAATTGACCGCCTACCTGGACGCCTTGACGGGAGGCTGGTTCTCCGAGCATCTGGAACCCTCGTAAAACGATTGACAGCGAGAGCTCATCTTCGTATAGTCATCCTCGGATGGCTGCCGAAACGTCAAAATCCAAACGGGTCCTAGTGGTGGACGATGAGCCGGAGGTGACCTTCGCCCTCCAGGTCTTCTTTCTCGGCAAAGGGTATGAGATGCTGACCGCGCTGGAGGGGCTGCAGGCCATGCGGCTGCTGCGCCAGCACCCGATCGATCTGGTCCTGCTGGACATGAAGATGCCCGGCGTCAACGGTGTCGAGGTGTTGAGGTTTATCCGCGCCGAGTGCCCTTCCACCCGGGTGATCGTGGTGACGGCCTACGATGTCCAGTTCCAGGAGATGGTGGAGCAGATCGGGGTGGACGGTTTTCTGATGAAGCCGTTCGGGATCCAGGCGCTGACTCAGACGGTGGAGCAGGTCCTATCGGGGGAGAAGCCGCACCCGCTGCGGGCCCCGGAGTTGCAGGAACCGGGTGAGGCCTCCCTCGCTCAGCCCAAGGCCCGGCTCCTGTTTGTGGAGCCGTCCGAGTACACCTACAAGGTGAAGGAGGTCTTCTTCTCCGATCCCGATCGAAGCGGCGGCATTTACCAGGTGGCCGTAGCCTACTCCACCGAGGAGACGGTGCAGCAGATGGAGCTGTTCCGGCCGGACATTCTGCTGGTGGATCTGAGCATGCTCGGATCCGCGAGCGACCTGACGGTGCGGGTGATGCAGTCCGAGCTGCGGCCCAAGGAGTTGATCCTCCACGGCTCCAGTTCCATGCTCATGCCTCAGCAGAGCAGCCGGATGGACGATCTGAGCAGGCTGGGGGTGAAGGTCATCCAGAACGAGAGCTTCACCCGGGCCGGCCTTGAGCGCCTGGGCGAAGTGATCCGGAAGACGGCGGTGGCTCAGGGACTGGTGGCGGATGCTCGTTGACGTTTCGAGTTCATGGGGTTTCTTGGCCACGGCGCTGACCGGCTTGGTGCTGGGTTTCTTTGTCTACTCGAGGCATCCGCAGGGTCTGGTGAATCGCAGCTGGCTTCACCTCTCTTTAGCCACCAGCGCGTGGGCGCTGGGGATGTTCGGGATGATCCGGATGCCGTCGGTTTCCTGGGCCCTCGCCTTTGCGCGTGCGGCCCATGCGGCGTTCGCGCTGATCCCGATGTTCTTCATCCGGTTCGGGTTGGCTCTGGGAGGGGAGGAGGTCAGGCCCCGATGGATCCTCTGGGGAGACCGGAGCGCGGAGCTTTTCGCTCTGCTGTCACTCAGCCCCCTTCTGGTGAGCGACCTCCAGACCGGCACGGCATTCCCGTTCTATCCGCAGCCCGGCCCCTTTTACGGTCTGTTCGCCCTCTGGTTTTTTGTCCTCTCTTTCGCCGGGCTGGGCATTCTCCTGTCCCAGTACCGCGTGCGGGTGGGGTACCGGCGCAACCAGATCCGCTACGTGATTCTCGCTTCGACCATCGGGCTGCTCTCTTTTCTGTCGATGATCCCTCTGGTGTTCGGGATCCCGGTTCGCCCGGTCGGGGTGGGGCTGGTGCTCTCCTACGCGCTGATGGCTTACGCCATCGTCCGGTGGCGGCTGATGGACATCTCGGTCGTCGTGAAGAACACCCTCCTCTACGCGGGTCTCTACTCGGTGCTGATCGGGTTGTTCGTCACCGTGGTGGTCTTCTTCGGGCAGATGTTCTTCTATGGGCCGCAGGCGCTGGACCGCCGCGTCCTCGGGATGTGCGTCTTGGCGCTCTCCATCGTGACCGCCGTGGTGCGTCCGCTCGACACCTGGCTGCGCAGGTTGACCGACAAGTTCCTGTTCCAAAAGAAATACCAGTGGCAGAAGACCCTCAAGGATGCCTCCCGTGGCATGACGCAGGTCACCTCCGTCGACAAGCTCCTGAACCTCATGGCGCACTTCATCGGCATGCGGCTGCGCGTGACTCACGTGGGGATCCTGCAGCGCACCGCGGACCGCTACCTGCTCAAAGTCAGCCGGGGCAGGCAGAAGCGGCCGGCAGGGCTCAGCGTGGGCCGAGATAACCCGCTGGTGGCCTGGCTGGAGGAGAAGCAGGAGGTGCTCACCACCGATGAGGTGGTGGCCTGGCTGAGGAGCGAGAAGCTCTTCCCTCACCGCACCGTCATTCGCCGGACGCTGCAGGAGATCCAGGGCGAGATGGAGGCGCTGGGCGCCGAGGTCTGCGTGCCCTCCTTCAGCAAATCCCAGATGCTCGGCTTCCTGGTGCTTGGCGAGAAGCTCTCTGGGGATCCCTTCTCCCAGGAGGATCTGGATGTCCTGTCTACGCTGGCAAGCGAGGGGGCGATTGCCTTGGAGAACGCCCAGCTTTATCAGCAGCTGCTGCAGCGGATGGGCGAGATCGAGGGCCTGTATCAGCGCGAGCACCGTCTCTTCATCCATACGGCGATTGCATTAGCCGCGGCGGTGGACGCCCGGGACCCGTACACGCACGGCCACACCGAGCGTTCCACGGCCTACGCCATTGCCATCGCGGATGAGATCGGGTTCCAGCACGAGATGGCGGGGATCCCCAGGTTCAGAGAGATGCTGACCGTCGCAGCACTGCTTCATGACATCGGGAAGATCGGGATCCCGGATGAGATCCTCCGCAAGCCGGCGAAACTGACTCCCAAAGAGGCACAGAAGATGTCGGAGCATCCGGTGGTGGGCGCCATCATCCTGCAGCCGATCAAGGGGATGGAAGAGGTCGCCAAGGCGGTCAAGTCGCATCACGAGCGGTTCGACGGCAAGGGGTACCCGGACGGGTTGCGGGGCACCGAGATCCCCCTGATGACGCGCATCATCTCGGTGGCCGACACCTTCGACTCGATGACGACCGACCGCCCGTACAGGAAGAGGCTCTCGGACGCGGCGGCCGTCCAGGAGATCCGGGACTGCTCGGGTTCCCAGTTCGACCCGGTTATAGTGGAGGCGTTTCTCAGGGCGTATCAGAAAGGTTTCATTGTGAAGAAGCCGGTCGATGCGATTGAAATGATCGGGTAAAAGGAGTGCCCATGGAGACGAAGGAACGCAGGAAGTTCATGAGGATTGAGGCGGATCTGGAGGCGGAGTACTGGGCCAAAGGTCCCACCATGGCGTCGGGGCGTGCCCAGGTCAAGGATTTTTCGCGGGAGGGGCTCGGCGTGCTGTTCCCGGGGAAGGTTGAGCGGGGAGAACATGTGGATCTGACGGTCAAGGTCCCCGGCGATAACATCCCGATCTTTGCGACGGCGGAGGTGACTTGGGCCGATCCATCCAAGGAGATGGAGGGGATGGGCGCCGGCCTGCGGTTCGTCAACATCAAGCCGCTGGATCTGGCCCGCTTGTTGGACTTCGTTTATTCCCGCTGGCTGGGAGGCCTTCGGGGAAAGGCCTGAAATTCTTGAGATTGCCGGCAGCCTGCTCGGTTTGCTGGGGGCCGGCCTTCTCTGGGCCGTCATCGGCTCCACGCGGGTCCTCCATCCCATCCGGCTTCTCCTCCCGCTGGTCCCTTCCGATGTCGGTCTCCCCTGGGAACCGATCCGCCTTTCTGCGGCCGACGGCACCGCGCTCTCCGCCTGGGTCATCCGCCACCCACAGCCCGCGGGCGTCCTTCTCCTGTTTCATGGGTTCGGTTCTTCCAAGGCTGAATGGCTGGACGTTGCCGCGGCACTCCATCGAGGCGGCTGCTTCAGCCTGCTGATGCTGGATTTTCGGGGGCACGGCCATTCCGGAGGCAAGACCGCCAGTTTCGGGTTCCAGGAGCTGCAGGAGGTAAGGGCGGCTCTCGATTTCCTGGCGGCGGACCCCGGTCTCAAGGGATTGCCGGTCGGCTGCTGGGGGGTTTCCATGGGCGGATCGATTGCCCTGCTGGCGGCCGCCCGCTTCGCGGAGATCCTCGGGGTGGTGGCCGATTCCACCTATGCGGAGTTCGGCAAAGCCGTTGCGAGGGCCCAATGGTTGACATATCATATTCCTCGGGTCCCGCTGGGGCAGATGGTCCTGCGAGCCGTGGAGCTCAGGCTTGGATGCAGGGCATCGCAGCTGGACCCGGTTCGCGCGGTTGGATTGATCGCGCCGCGGAGTCTCTTTGTCATTCATGGAGGTCGGGATGCCACGATTCCGATGGAGGAGGCACAATCTCTTTACCAAGCGGCCCACGAGCCGAAGGAGTGGTGGCTGATTCCCGAGGCGGAGCATGCGACGGGCTACTTTGACCGGACCGATGAGTACGTGCGAAGAGTGAAGGAGTTCTTCCAACATGCCTTTCTCAGAGCGTCGTAAATATCCACGCGTTCCCGAATCCGTCACCTGCCAGGTTGCGCTTGGCGCTGAGAGGTTCGAAACCCTCACAAAAAACTTAAGCTGCGGAGGCGCCCTCTGCAGCTTGTCCGAGCAGATTGCTCCGATGACCAAACTGGAAGTGGTGCTGGACCTCCCCCCGTCCCAAGGCGCCGTGAGGGTGCCCCGGCAGACGGTCCATTGCTTTGGGGTTGTGATCCGCCAGGATCGTCTTCCGCTGGAGGAGCGGCCTTCCTATCTCACCGCCATCTACTTCACCGACCTGCCCCCCGAGGACCGCCGCCGGATCGGCGAGTTCGTCCTCCAGAGCATGTTCTCCAACGACCGCCGGCGTTCCTGAAAATGGCTGCAGGGCAGAGCCGTCCTGGGATGCAGGACGTCTTGGATCTTCTGCTCAGGCAAAACAGTTCCGAAAGCACCGCTGTCCATGAACATGCAGAGGAGACCCCGATGGTCAATTACATTTCCGGTATGATTTTCGTGATTTTGTTGCTGGCAGGAGGTTTCGTCATCCTGCCGGGGTGGGAGCGGAACCCGGAATGGGCGATCCGAGCGGGGATTATCTGGCTGGCGGCCGATTGGATCATCGCCTCGGCGGTCCGGCTGGCCGCGCAGTGGGAAAAGGGCGTCGTCTTCCGGCTGGGCAAGTTCAGCAGCATCAAGGGGCCCGGGTTGTTCATGGTCATCCCGCTGATCGACCAGGTCCGGATGATTGACACTCGCGTCCGGGCTATTGATATCCCTACACAGCAGGTCATCACTAAGGACAACGTCCCGGTGTCGATCAACGGGGTTCTCTTTTTCAAAGTAGACAACCCGGCCGACGCCATCATCAAAGTCCAGGATTACCGGTACGCCATCTCGCAGTATGCCCAGACCTCGCTGCGTGACGTCATCGGGCAGATGACGCTGGACCAGCTTCTCGTGGAGCGGGAAGCGATCGGCAAGGCCATTCAGATCAATGTGGAGAAGGACACGGAAGGCTGGGGCCTCGAGGTGACCGGCATCCGGATGCAGGACATCGACATGCCGGAGGATCTCAAGAAGATGATGTCCCGCCAGGCCTCCGCGGAACGGGAGAAGCGGGCCACCATCACCAAGGCGGAAGGGGACAGGGCAGCCGCGGCCAACCTCTCCGCCGCCGCCCGCACGATGGCGGAAAGCCCCGGCGCCATGCAGCTGCGAACCCTACAGACGATCGACGGCCTTGGGCCGACCGCTTCCAACACCGTGGTGATCGCCGTGCCCATCAACATCCTGGAAACGGTTGAGCAGCTCGGCCAGTTCTTGAAGCCCAAAGCCCCGAAAGAATGATCGCCGGCGTTCCGAAGCGGGGCCTTGACAAAAGTGTAACACTAGTGTTACACTTTTATTAGAGTGAATAGGAGGTAAGTGAATGCCAACCACGCTGCCAAGAGTCAATGTCCCTTTCGAGAGATCGACCTACGAGCTTCTGGAAGAGATCTCGAAAGCTGAGAAAACCTCCTTATCTCAGGTTGTTTCCAGGTTAGTCAAGACTGCGTTAGAATTAGCAGAGGACTTAGCTCTTGGGAAGGAAGCAGAGAAACGTCTAGGTACCTTTCGAAGGGACGATGCCCTTTCCGCTCATGATCTGCTGAAATGGAACAAGAGCCGAAGCCGGGGCAGGTAAGCCTTCCGGCTTTTAGGGTCATTTGGCACGCCGAAATCAAGAAGGACTTTTCAAAGATCCCGCCATCGGTCGTCAACTCCATCGTTCGGGCAGCCGATTACCGGCTTTCTCTTGCGCCCGAAATCATCGGGAATCCCCTCAAAGGAACGGCGAATCGGCTTTGGAAAATCCGTTTCAGCGGTTATCGGATTGTTTATACGATCAACATGAGTAGAAAAGAGGTTTGGGTTCTCTCTGTCCAGAAAAGGGACATTGTCTACCGGGATCAGCACGTTCAGGCGCTTTTGAAAGTTGCGGTGGCTCTCCATGAGAAATTTGGAGCTAGACCTTGATCATTAGAGTTCCTAGGGGATCTTTGCCGAGAGTTCTTAATGGCTAGAAAATCCTATAAGCACCCCACGGTTTTTGTGGGTTGCCCGTATAGGCCGGTTAAGAAATTTGAAGCTTTTCGGCAGTTGCTAGAGACTATTCCGCTTGAGTTTATTTACGCGGATAGTTCTATAAGCACGGTTCATGTGTTAGAGAAGGTGAGAAGAGGCATAAATAATTCTGATTATTGTTTATTCGATATCACGAATTGGAATGCCAACGTTACTTTGGAAGTTGGAATGGCTGAAGGTTTGAATCTAGACTATTACATTTTGTTTAAACCTGGATACGGTAAGAAAAAGAAACCTCCTGTTGATCTGGAAGGTTTTCAGCATTTCGAATATAGGTCTCTCGATAGTTTCAAATCTGATTCCCTCGCGAGTTTACTCTTAGACCACCTTGTAAAACCACTCACGCATCCCAGATGGATTTATGATCGTTTGAGTGGAGTTGGGTTAGAGCGGGATAAGAAATTCAGGGTTGCTATGCGAATTCTTTCCCATTTCAAGAAGTACAAACTTCTCTACCGAAAAGACTTACTAGCCAGAGTCGTGCGAGGTTCTTGGTTGAGAGAGGAGTCTGTCGAAGAAATCCTAAGTCTTCTTAAGGAACGGGATTTGATTAAGGGCCGTCTCGATGGACAGAAATGGGCCTCCAAGAGAAACTTGTACTGGGGTATAAAAGTTAAATGATCGTCGGCGTTCCTAAGGAGATCAAGAAGGACGAGTACCGGGTTGCGCTGGTTCCCTCCGGTGTTGCCCAGTTCCGGAAGGCCGGCCACACGGTGCTGATCCAGAGCGGGGCGGGGAAGGGGTCGGAGATCGGGGACAGGGAATACGCCCAGGCCGGCGCGGAGATTGTGGACGGTGTCGGCTGGATCTACAAACGGGCGCAGTTAATCCTGAAGGTCAAAGAGCCCCAACCCCAGGAATACCCGATGCTCCGGCCCGGCCAAATCCTCTTCACCTTCTTCCATTTCGCCGCCAACAAAGAACTTGCCCGCGCGATGATCCGGCAGAAGATCACCTGCATCGCCTACGAGACCGTGGAGGACGCGCGGGGTCAGCTTCCGATCCTGATCCCGATGAGCGAGGTGGCCGGCCGCATGTCGGTTCAGGAGGGGGCCAAGTACCTCGAGAAGCCGATGAAGGGAAAGGGGATCCTGCTGGGAGGGATCCCCGGCGTGGCTCCGGCCGGCGTCCTGATCCTCGGCGCCGGCGTGGTGGGGGCCAATGCGGCGAAGGTGGCGGCGGGGTTGGGCGCGCGGGTGGCCGTGATGGACGTGAATCTGGACCGCCTGCGTTACCTCGAAGACACCCTGCCGAAGAACGTCTGGTTCCTCATGTCCAACGAGCACAACATCGCCGACCGGGTATCCCGCGCGGACCTGGTGATCTGCGCGGCGCTTCTCCGGGGTGCCCGTTCTCCGATCCTGATCCCGCGCTGGATGCTCAAGAAGATGAAGCCCGGCTCGGTGGTCGTGGACGTCGCGATTGACCAGGGAGGGTGCGCGGAGACCTCACGGCCGACCACGCACGCAGCACCCGTTTACGTGGAGGAAGGGATCGTCCACTATTGTGTCACCAATATTCCGGGCGCCGTGGCGATCACCTCCACCTACGGATTGACCAACGCCACGCTCCCCTTCGCTCTTGAGATTGCTCGGCGCGGTTTCGCCCCCAGCTTGAAGAGCAACCCAGCGCTCCTTAAAGGGGTGAACATCGCCCGTGGTAAAGTGACCTACGCCGCCACCGCCAAAGCCCTGAACCTGCCTTACACGCCGCTCAGCCGTATCTTCTGAAGATGGTGGTCACACTTTTAACCGACTTCGGTCTGCAGGACGAATACGTCGGCGTGATGAAGGGGGCGATCCTCTCGATTCAGCCCTCCGCCGTGATCGTGGATCTCTGCCATCAGATTCCGCCCGGGGACGTGGAGCGGGCGGCCTGGCTGCTGGGATGGTCTTGGCGGTACTTTCCGCCGGACACAGTGCACGTCGCGGTGGTGGATCCGGGCGTGGGTTCCGACCGGAAGATCCTGTGCGTTTCTCACCGGAAACAGCTCTTCCTCGCGCCGGACAACGGTCTCCTGAGTCGGGTACTGGCCGGCAGCCGGCGGCTTCATGCCGTGTGGGTGAAGAATCCCCGTTTCTTCCTGAAGCCGCTGAGTCAAACTTTCCATGGTCGCGATATCTTCGCGCCGGTAGCGGCTCGTCTTTGCGCGGGGCTGGATACCTCGGAGCTGGGTCCCCGTGTCCGGATGATTCGGCTCCTGCCTGCGAGCCGGCCGGACCGCCGGAAGGGCGGTTATCTGGGCCAGATCCTTCAATTTGATCGATTCGGGAACGCCGTGACGAATCTGCCCTGGGTGGCCAACGTGCAAGGCCGGTGGGGCATCCAGGTTGGAGGACGGCGGATTGCCGAGATCCGCTCTTCTTACAGTGCCGTGCCGGAGGGGACTCCACTCGCGGTGGTCGGCAGCCGGGGACTTCTGGAGATTGCCGTCAACTGCGGATCGGCCGAGAAGGATCTCGGTTTGAAGATTGGAGATCGGGTGGAGGTTGTTCAACGCCGCGCAGCTTAAGCCGGATTTACCGCCGGCTTTTTTCCGCCTTTGGCCCTCAGCATTGGTGGCCGGGGGAGACGCCGTTCGAGGTGGCGGTGGGGGCGATCCTCACTCAAAACACCTCGTGGGAAAATGCCTCGCGGGCGGTTAAAGAACTGAAGCGGCGCAAGCTGTTGGATCCGAGCCGCTTGAGCCGGTTACCGCAGCGCCGTTTGGCCCGCATCATCCGCTCCTGCGGCTATTTCAACCAGAAGGCGAAACGTCTAAAGGTGTTCGTTCGTTACCTCATGCAGAGGTACGGCGGCCGGATCGAACGGATGCGGGTGGTTCCCACCGAGCGGTTGCGGGAGGAATTGTTAGGGCTCTGGGGGATCGGCCCCGAGACTGCGGACAGCATCCTGCTCTACGCGCTCGGGAAACCGATCTTCGTGGTGGATGCGTACACCCATCGGGTGCTGGCCCGCCACAGCCTGGCCTCCCGGAAGGCCTCTTATGACCAGATCCAGCGCCTGTTTGACGCCCTTCCCACCGAGGGCAGGGGACGGCCGGCCCTGTTCAATGAGTACCATGCCCTTTTTGTCCAAGTCGGAAAAAGCCTCTGTAAAACCCGCCGTCCCCTCTGTTCCAAGTGCCCAATTCGGCATGTTGGAACTCTAAAGCTAGATCCGTAACCCACTGTTCTGCAATAAGATAAATAAACATCCCTTGTATTTGTGGTTTTTAAAGGCCATACTTACTTTAGAGGTAAAGGAACCCCCATTTTCGGCTGAGAGGCTGGAGTGGGGGTTTCGGGTGTGCAGAGGGAGCCACCGGCACTTGACCGGTTGTCACCAGGCGCTCCCTGGAGAGGAGGTGATTGGGATGAAAGGTGCTCATGGAGATTTGCTTATTGGGATTGTGATCGGTGCCATGCTCGGCGGGACCTATGGAACACAGCTATCGACGCTTCTGCCGACGCTGGTCCCGGTGTTTCTGTCGGTGATTGTGCTAGTTTATGGGTTGAAATTCCTAGGCGTCCGCTAAGGAGAGTGGGTCGCCGAGGCAGAAGTTCGGAGCCGTCTCCCGCCGCAACGGCGGGGG
>Ga0209515_10006060_pt1 | contig 15258 bp, 10 predicted proteins | sample Subgroupgradi54m_FD_187454 | JGI IMG/M metagenome (GOLD analysis project Ga0209515, IMG submission 187454) | Subsurface groundwater microbial communities from S. Glens Falls, New York, USA - GMW60B uncontaminated upgradient, 5.4 m (SPAdes)... ...
GCCTTGAGGATGCGCATGCCGGCTTCAGCCGCGAGCGGATGCCCGGCAGCCACCATCCCGTGCTGCGCGACAATCGTAGGCCGCCAGCTCCCGCTGGTCGCCTGAGGATTGTCCTGGGCCCGGGTATGTCCGAGTGACGCGAACACAACCGCGACGACGACGACCATTCTTGTGCGACTCATAACGGCCTCCGGAATTTCAGATTTCAAACTTGAACCTTCGGATCTCGTGCGGGATCCTCTTCCAGCAGGCTCCCGGCGAAGACGGATCGGCCCGCGGTGGCGCAGCGGAACCCGTAGGCCGCAAGAGCGACGATCGTGCCGATGATCCAGTACGACGAGGTCACATAGGGCGCCGACGAGTCGAGCGTGATTGGAACCCAATCACCGGTCACCAAGTGCACGAACGAGCAGACGATCGCCGGAAGCAGGCCGTACCGGACCAGCACGAAGACGAAGCCGGCGGCGACCATGACTGCGACGAAGAACGCGACGAACGGGTTGCCGCTTCCGAACGTTCCACCGAACAGGTACATCGTGAAGATCGTAATCACCCCAACGGTCGCCATCCGTCGACTTCGCAGCGATGTGCTGAAGATGAACAGGAGCAGCAGGGCCGGCAAGGCCACCGAAAAACTTGGCAACGTCGCCATGGCGATCAGGATCGGCGGCGCGAGTCCTCCGAGAAGCAGGCCCGACAAGGCGTACTCGGGGGCGGTGGGGATTGGCGCCCGAGGTGGCAGGCCAAACCAAGCTGGCATGACGACCGCCTCGAGGCCGCTAAGGCACGCCAGGACGATGCCGGCCAGTGCTCCAATGAGGATGTCGCGACCCACGAGCGGATCGCGGAAGCGGCCGGCGAGCAGCCGGCACCACCCAATCATCGTCTCGGGCCATACACGGCGGACGTGAGGCTCGATCGCAATGTACATCAGAAATGCGAGTGCGGCTGGGAACACGGCATCGGCGAGAGCATTGACGATGACGAAGAGCCCCGCGAGTCCGGGTTCAAGCCTGGTGCTCAAAAGATTGATCGCCAGCACGAACACGCCCAGCCTTGCCGCTCCACGGACATCCCCGCGACCGCGCCGGAGGTTGGATCGCGCCAGCATGATGGCGCTGACGAAGGCCAGCACGAGGACCGCGATGACGAGGACAAAGATAGCGACCAAACTTCTCGGCGGAGTTGTCGGCGTCGCGGGCGGATCCGTCCACGGTCCGACGATCATGAAATACACAGGCTTGCCCGCGGCGGCGGCGGCCTCGATGCGAATCGGGACGGTGGGCCGGTCCACGTAGACCCCTTCCCACGCAGACCGCGTGTCGGCGAACACGGGTGGTACCCGCGTTGGCGGTCTCGACGAGAATCGCGCCATCGGCAAACCGGCCTCATCGAACAGGCGCTTCCAGTCGGGCGATTGCATCGCCGTCGCCGATTCGTCGATCCCTGGCGGCGCCGCCAGGAATTCGATCAATCGGCCTGACGGATCCAGTTTGATCGAGAGCATGCCCGACACGAATTGGGGCGGAACGTCCTTTGTCACTTCGCCGGTCGTCCGCCCTGTGGCCATACTGGCGACCGTGGCGAATGGGAGCGGGCTCTGGCGATACCAGAAGAACAGCGCCGCCGGCTGATTCGTCTTCAGGACGCGCCACCTGTCTGCCGACGGATCGTGCTGAGCGACATATCGCAGATAGCGACGGTTGGGCGCGTAGCCGTACGCCTCGTCCACCGCACGATCGGTGTATCCGAGGTTTCGCGCAATCGAGCGCGCCCGCTCGGCCAGCACTTCGGGGCCTTTGTCCAGCGTCACCAGGCCGGCGAGCGACGTCTGGCGCGAGAGCCAGCCGGCGGGGATGAGGCCGAGCAGGATCGCAACCAGAAGTGCGAGACCCTTGGCCGGCGAGAGCGACCCTTCCTCTCCGGCCGCTGCCACCAAGTCCGGTGAGGGCGTCTCACCGGCGGCGAGCGCCGCCGCCAGCGGATCGCCGCCCGGCAATGCTGCCGCGACCACGAGCGCCGACGAGGGACGCCGCGCGGGATCGGTTTCGAGACAGCGGAGAATCACGCGTTCGATCGCTTGGTCGAGATCCGGCATCAGCGTCGATGGGTTCGGGAACGGCGACGGATCGCCGGGCACCAAGGGACCGGCCGCCGCGACTTTGTGCGCCGCCTTCCCGGTGAACATCTCGTAGAGCACGAGACCGAGGGCGTACACATCGGTCCGCGCCGACGTCCCCTGGCCGGCGAGCTGTTCCGGCGCCATGTAACCCGGCGTCCCGGCAATGATGTGCGGATCGCGCCGCTCGTCCACCAGTCCCGCGAGGCCGAAGTCGGCAATACGCGCGCGGCCACGACCATCGATCAGCACGTTGGCCGGTTTCAGATCGCGGTGCAGGACGCCGCGATCGTGCGCCGCGGCGAGACCCGCGCAGAGTTGCCGCGCGAGCTCGGTCGCTTTGTCCGACGGCAGCCGGCCGATCCGGCGCAGCAGCGAAGCGAGATCCTCGCCGTCCACATATTCCATCGACAGGAAGTGCTGGCCGTCGGCTTCCCCGATGTCGTAGACACGACAGACGTTCGGATGCGACACCTGCCGCGCGACGCGCACCTCATGGTGGAACCGCGCCAGGCGATCGGGTTGCTTCGCGACGTCCTCGGGCAGGAACTTCAGCGCGACGGGCTGACCGAGTTTCAGATCCTCGGCGCGATACACCTCGCCCATCCCGCCGCGGCCGAGCAGACCGACGATCCGGTAGCGGCCCGCGAGCATCGTCCCCGGAATAAACCGCGCGCCGTCGAGCGGGCCGGTGGACGGCGGCCTCTCGCGCGGAGGCACGGCGAACGTCGCCGCGCGCGACCCCTCCGTCGGGGCGCCACACGAGGGGCAGAAGCGGCTCGCCTCGCGGATCTCGGACCGGCAGGAGAGACACTGCATTTCAGAATTCAGAATTCAGAATTCAGACTTTAGACGATCCCCGTGAGGTAATAAACAGCGATCACGACGAACACCGCCGTCGTCTTGATGCACGTGATCGCGAAGATGTCGGCGTACGACTGGCGGTGCGTCAACCCGGTGATCGCCAGCAGCGTGATGATCGCGCCGTTGTGCGGCAGCGTGTCCATACCGCCGGCGGCCATCGCGGCCACGCGGTGCAGAACCTCCGCGGGAATATGGGCCACCAGCGCCGCGGCCTTGAACTGCTCGCCCATCGCGGCGAGCGCGAGGCTGAGTCCGCCTGACGCCGACCCGGTGACGCCCGCCAGCGTCGTCACCGTGATCGCTTCGTTGACGAGCGGATTCGGAATCGCCCGCAGCGCCGACTGAATGGCCGCGAACCCGGGCAGCGCCGCCATCACCGCGCCGAAGCCGTACTCAGACGCGGTGTTCACTGACGCCAGCAGGCAGCCGGTGATCGCCAGGTGGCTGCCCTTGACGAACGTGGCGGCCATCCGTCGCCACGCGAAGATTGCCACCGTGACGATGCCGAGCACGAGCGCCGCTTCGACCGCCCAGATCCCGACCAGCCTCGACACGTCCATCGCGAGCGGCTTCGCCGCCCTCGTCAGCGCCAGCGTGGCGGTCGCGCCGTACCATGTCGGAATCATCAACGTGAACACAATGTTCGCGACGGCCACGATGGCGAGCGGGAGAAACGCGAGGAACGGCGACACGAGCGCGTGCGCGTGGACTGTTTCAGGCTCGTTGAGATGGCCGGCGCCGTAGCCTTCACCCGACGCCGATCGGCGGCGCCACTCGAGATACGCCATGCCGACGACGAAGATGAACACGCCCCCGATCGGTCCCAGGATCGGCGCGGCCATGGTGGTCGTGCCGAAAAACGTCGTCGGGATGATGTTCTGGATTTGCGGACTGCCCGGCAGCGCGTCCATCGCGAACGTGAACGACCCCAGCGACATCGTCGCGGGGATCAGGCGCTTGGGAATGCTCGCTTCGCGAAAGAGCTCGGCTGCGAACGGATACACCGCGAAGCCGACGACGAAGACCGAGACACCGCCGTAGACCATCAGCGCGCACACGACCACGACGCCCAGCATCGCGCGCGCCGGTCCGGCGACGCGGGTGATGCCGGCGGCCAGCGCCTTGGCGAAGCCGGATAGCTCGATCACCTTGCCGAAAAGAGCGCCCAGCATGAAGACCGGAAAATAGTTCTTGATGAAGGTCGCCATGTTCTCCATGAACAGGGCGCTGTAAGCCGGCAGAACCGCGCCGGGCATCGTGAGGAGCACGGCGCCAAGCGCCGCAACGGGGGCGAAGAGGATGACGCTGTAGCCGCGGTACGCGACCAGCATCAGGAAGCCGAGGGCGAGGAGCGAAACGAAGACGGTCAACGGTGGGGCGATGATACACGGACGGGCGTGCTACCATCGCGCGCGTCCGATACGGCGATCGGAATGGCTTCGGGGCCCTGGGCTTCACTTGTGGAGGTGTTCTGTGAGCGACAAATCACGCGAGCAATATCTGCGGATCGCCCTGGTCGTCTTCGGGCTCATCTTCCTCGTCGGTGTGCTTCCGCTCATGATGGTCTGGCCGTCCGGATGGCGCTGGATTCCGAATCAGTCCGAGTACGAGCAAATGATTCTTGGCGTGTACGCAACGCTGGGCATCTTTATGCTGCTCGCCACCCGCGAGCCGCGGCTCCATCGAAGCCTGATCCTGTTCGCGGCCTGGTCGAGCCTTGTCCATGGAGGCATCATGGCGGCCCAGGCGTTTCGGGGAGGCGAGATGGGTCACATGCTTGGGGATGTTCCAGCGCTGGCTCTCGTTGGCATCGTTCTCCTGGTGCTGGCTCCACGCGAGGTTCGAACCGTCCCGGGGCGATAGGACCGCAGCAATCGCGATCAATCCGACACACGGCCTGCTCCGTATATCCTGGGTGACTGCGACTCAATCATTTGAGGAGAGCTATTCATGAGCAACGAACAGACCGTCAAAGACCTGTATGCGGCCTTTCAGCGAGCGGACGTGGCGGCGATCGTCGCGTCTGTCGCCGACGATGTGGATTGGCGCAACGATCGTGTCGAGTCGCGCGAGTGCCCCTGGAACGGCAACTTCAGCGGCAAGGCGAATCTGCCCGGCTTCTTCAAGGTCGTTGGCGAGCACCTCGACATCTCGGTGTTCGATGTGCAGACGATCGCAGCCTCCGGCTCGTGCGTGGCGGCTTACCTTCGCATCGAAAGCACGCTAAAAAAGAATAGCCGTCAGCTGAAGAACGATGCCGTCCATTTCTGGACGTTCAACGATCGCGGCCAGATCGCACGCTATCGGCACTTCAACGATACGGCGGCTGAGCTCGCGGCGTGGCGGGCCTGACGCGATTAACGCACTAACTGACCGCTTTATCCGTGATGTCGAGTCCGCGATCGAGGATCGCGAACGCCTCGCGCAGCTCGGCTTCGGTAATGCACAGCGGTGGGTTCGTGAAGAACGTGTTCCAGCGCACGAACGTGTAGAGCCCCTCCTGGCGGAAGAACTTCCCGAGGGCGGCCATCTCGCCCGAGGTGCCGTTGAACGGCGCGAGCGGGATCTTTTTTGCCTTGTCGCGCACCAGCTCGACGAGGCCGAAGAGACCGATCGATCGCGCGGCGCCGACCGACGGATGCCTGCGGCCGAGGTCCGCCATCAGCTGCTTCATGATCGCGCCCATCTTCCGCGCGTTCTCGAGCAGCTTGTCGTCCTCGTACACCTTGATCGTCGCGAGCGCTGCCGCGCAGGCGAGCGGATGGCTGTTGTAGGTGAGTCCGCCGTAGAACACCTTGTCGTTGAACTTCTCGGCCAGTCCGCGCCGCATGCCGACGGCGCCGAGCTGGACGTACGCGGCGGTGAGCCCTTTCGCCATTGTGATGATGTCGGGCACCACCTTCCAGTGATCGACCGCGAACCACTCGCCGGTGCGGCCGAAGCCGGCCATCACCTCGTCGCAGATCATCAGGATGCCGTGCTTCGTGCACAGCTCACGCACGCCCTGGATGTAGCCGTCCGGCGGCACGAGGACGCCGTTGGTCCCGGTGACGGTCTCGAGAATGAACGCGGCGATCGTGTGCGCCCCCTCGAGCTGGATCACTTCTTCGAGCATCGTGAGCGATTCTTCCGCCGTGTCCCAGCCGCGCGCGATCCCGTGATAGGGATCGAGCACGTGCACCACGCCTGGGATCCCGGGCTCGGCGGCCCAGCGGCGCGGGTCGCCGGTGAGCGTCATGGCGCCGGCCGTGGCGCCGTGATACGAGCGGTAGCGCGCGAGGATCTTGTGCCGGCCGCTGGCCATCCGCGCCAGCTTGATCGCATTCTCGTTCGCTTCGGCGCCGCCGTTGGTGAAGAAGAAGACGTCGATGTCCCCCGGCGTGATCTCGGCGAGCTTCGCCCCCAGCCGCGCGCGCGGCTCGGTCGCCATGAACGGGTTGGCGTACGCCAGCACCGCCGCCTGTTCCTGAATGGCGCGAATCACGCGCTCGTCGCCGTGACCGATGTTCACGCACATCAGCTGGCTGTTGAAGTCGATGAACCGCTTCCCCTCGGGCGTCCAGAAATAAATCCCCTTCGCCCGAGCGACCGGAATCGGATCCACGTTCGACTGCGCCGCCCATTCGTAGAGCGTGTGCTTCTTCGACAACGCAATCATCTCGTCGCCGGTCATCGGTTTGTTCAACGTTTCGGTCGCCATACGATTGCCTCTCTTCCCACAAGACTCGCCCACGAAACTCACGAAACGAAAAAGCCCACGAAAACCACGAAACAAGATTAAACAAGATCCTTCGTGCGTTTTGTGGTGTGCGTTTCGTGATCAGTGTTTCGTCAGCCCAGTCCCCAGCCCCCAGCCCCTAGTCCCTGCTCTTGAGCATCGCGTCGCGCTTCGCCTTGAACTCGTTGCCCGCTTTCCACTCGGGGTACTTGTCCGCCTGCGCCACGCGCTGGCCGACGGCGAACAGCACCCGCAGATCCTCGCGCGTGCCGTTCAAATCCCAGTCGGGCAAGACGACGTCGAGCGGCGTGTGATAGCGCTTCTCGTTCCACTCCTTGCGCACCTGCGCGGCGTACTCCGGCGGCTTGCCGATGTAATCCACGCCGCCGTCGGGATCGAGCGCCGGGACGCCCTGCTTCGCGAAGTTGAAGTGATCCGATCGGTAGTAGAACCCCTTCTCGGGCTCCGCGTCGCCGTGCACCACCCGCCCCTGCTCCGCCGCCGCGTCGCGCGCGTAGTCGTCGAGATCGGAAGCGCCGTAGCCGACGAGCGTCATGTCCTTGGTCCGCCCGTGCACGTTCCAGCTGTCCATGTTGATGTCGGCGACGGTCTTCGCGATCGGGTAGATCGGCGTCACCGAGTAGTACTGCGATCCGAGCAGCCCCTGCTCTTCCGCGGTGACCGCGAGAAACAGGATCGACCGCCGCGGCGGCGCCGGCAGTTTCGTGAACGCGCGCGCCACCTCGACGAGCGCCGCACACCCCAGCCCATCGTCTTCCGCGCCATGGAAGATGCCGTCGGCGTTCTTGCCAAAGTGATCCCAGTGCGCGGTGTAGACGACGTACTCGTCTTTCAGCTTCGGATCCGATCCCTCGAGCTTGGCGATCACGTTGCGTGAATCGATGGTCCTCAGCGTGTTCTTGATCGTCATCGACGCGGTCATGCCGAGCGGCACCGGCTTGAAGCCCCGCGTGGCCGCTTTCTTCTTCAGCGCGTCGAAGTCCTGGCCGGACGACTGCACCAGCTTCTTCGCCTGGTCGAGGGTGATCCAGCCTTCGATCATCGCGCGGCCCATGTTCTTGTCGGGCGTCACGAGATCGAACTGCTCGCCGGTCTTGCCCTGGACGACGTTGAAGCCGTAACCGGCCGGGCCGGTCTCGTGGACGATCAGCACGCCCGCTGCGCCCTTCTGCGCGCCAATCTCGTACTTGTACGTCCAGCGGCCGTAGTACGTCATCGCCTTGCCGCCGAACGTTTTCGCATCGAGCTGATCCGGATTCGCCGGGTCAGGCACGGGTGGATCGTTGACGAGCATGACGAGCGTCTTGCCCTTCACGTCCACGCCCTTGTAGTCGTCCCAGTCGAACTCGGGCGCCACGACGCCGTAGCCGACGAACACGAGCTCGGAGTTCTCGAGCGTCGCGGAGTCGGCCACGTGCTTCGTCCACGCGACCACATCGTCTTTCCACTTCAGCGTCTGCTGCTGCGCGCCCTTCTTGAACACCAGCGGCGCGGGCGCCGGCGTGATGCCGACAAGCGGCACTCTCTGAAAATACGTGCCGTCCGTGTTACCCGGCTTCAGCCCGACCTTCTTGAACTGGTCGGCAAGGTAGGTGACCGACAGCTCTTCGCCCTTCGAGCCGGGCGCGCGCCCCTCGAACTCGTCCGACGACAGCGTTTTCGTGTGCGCCAGCAGCGCGTCGAGGTCGAGCGCGGGCAGCTGTCCGATCGGCGTCTGCTGCGATGCGGACGGCCCGGTCTGCGCCGGAGCCGTCGACTTCGGCTCCGACGAGCACGCCGTCAGCGCGAATGCGAAGCTTCCCAGACAGATGTAGCGCGTGGCTCGCGTGTAGCGCGAGGCTTTCAGCCGAGCGTTCAAAGTCATAGCCGTTTCAGTCTATCTCCCGGCGCCCATCAGGTCGAGCGTCGCCAGCGCCAGCACTTTGGTGGCGTTGACGATGTCGTCGATGCGGCAGTACTCGTCGGGCTGATGTGCGAGCTCGAGCTCGCCCGGGCCGTAGGCGACGCAGTGCGGAATGCCGGCGATCCGCGCGACGTGTTTGTGATCGTAGGTACCGGGGCTCGCGATCAACTCGGCCTGCCGGCCGAGCACACGCTGAATCGAGTGCTCCAGCGCGGCGATCACCGGCGAATCGTCCGGCGTGCGTACCGGGTGCACCACCATCAGGTCGCGCACGTCGAAGCGGACGCCGTTCGCACGGGCGGCAACGCGATCCACGAGCTCCGCGATTTCCCGCTTTGTCGCGTCGAAGCCTTCCTCGATCAGGAACCGCCGATCGAACACCGCGCGGCACACATCCGCGACGCACGGCGTCTGGATCCCGTCAACCGGTTGTCCTCCGTCGATGCCGTTGACGTTGACCGTCGCATGGCGCGCGCCCGGGGGCACCACCGGCACATCCGTGCGCCGCGACGCCAGCGCCGGCATCAACTCGTCGCGCACCGCCTGCAGCAGCCGGCCCATGCCATCGATCGCGCTGACGCCGAGAAACGGCATGCTGCCGTGGCCGATCCGCCCACGCGCCGTCACCTCGAACCAGTACACGCCGCGGTGCCCGATGCAGATGCGATCGACGTTGAGCGGCTCCGGAATAATCACGAAATCGGTCCGGCCCTTCGCGATGCGTCCGCGTTCGGCGAGGTGCGCGACGCCCGCGAAGCCGCCGCTCTCCTCGTCCGCGGTGCCGCTGATCTCGATCGTGCCCGGCAGGCGCACGCCGGCGCGCTCGATCGCCTCGGCCGCGAACACCGCCGCGGCGATGCCGGCCTTCATGTCGCACACGCCGCGGCCGTAGATCTTGCCGTCGCGCACCAGCCCGCCGAACGGGTCCACCGTCCACCCGTCACCGGCCGGGACGACGTCGATGTGGCCGTTCAGGTGCACCACCTTGCCGGCCCCGCCACGCCGGGAACCAATGACGTTCACGCGCGGATGCCGGGTGGTGTGCTCGGGACGTCCCTCGGCGGCGATGTACTCGATCTCGAATGCGCGGCGCTTCAGGAAGTCGCCGAGAAAATGAGCGCACGCCTCGTAGTCCTCGCCAGGGGGGTTGATCGTCGGAATGCGCACGAGATCGGTCGTGAATTGGACGATTTCGTCGGCCGCGCGGTCGACCTCCGCCGCCACGCGGTCGATAAGAGCGGTATGCACGATGCGATATTGTAGTGGCATGAAACGCACTGTCCTATCGCTCGCGTGCGTCGCAGCTCTCTCGACCGCCTTCACGGCCGCAACGGCGGACCTGAAGGTCCGCACTACCTCTGCCGGCACAGCAGACCTGAAGGTCCGCACCACCTCTGCTGGTGTAGTGCAGGCCTTCAGGCCTGCCGACGCCGCGAGCACCACGCTGACAGCTGTCGCCGGCATCAAGGTCGGCCACTTCACGCTCACCGAGCGGCCCACCGGCTGCACGGTGATCCTCGTGGACGGCGACGCCTCCGGCGGCGTCTCGCAGCGCGGCGGCGCGCCGGGCACGCGCGAAACGGATCTGCTCAACCCGCTCAACATGGTGGACAAAGTGAACGCGGTCGTCCTCGCCGGCGGCAGCGCATTCGGCCTCGACGCCGCGAGCGGCACCGTCCGCTGGCTCGAGGAACACAACATCGGCTGGCCCGCGGGGCCGTCGCGCGTGCCGATCGTCCCGGCGGCGATCCTGTTCGATCTCGGCGTCGGCGGAAACCCAAAGGTTCGCCCGACCGCCGACTGCGGCTACAAAGCGGCCGAGGCCGCGACGACCGGTCCCGTCGCGGAGGGCAGCATCGGCGCCGGCGCCGGCGCCACCGTCGGCAAGCTCGGCGGCATGGGTCGCTCCACGAAATCAGGCATCGGCACTGCCTCCATCACGCTGCCCAACGGCCTCGTCGTCGCCGCGATCGTCGCCGTGAACGCGGTCGGCGACATCATCGATCCCGCAACGGGAAAAGTCCTCGCCGGCGTGCGGAACCCGGACGGCACGTTCGCCGACGCGCGGAAGATTCTGCGGTCGGGCGGCAACTCCCAGCCGCCGCGCGCGGGCGAGAACACCACGATCGGCGTCGTCGCCACCAACGCGACTCTGTCGAAATCTCAGGTCACGCGCATGGCGATAATGGCCGACGATGGGTATGCGAGAGCGATCAGCCCGTCGCACACCAACGGCGACGGCGACACGATCTTCTCGCTCGCGACCGGCCGGTGGAACGGCGCCGCCGACATCACGATCATCGGCGCACTTGCCGCCGAAGCGATGGCCGACGCCGTCGTCCGCGCCGCCACGCAAGCCACGGGCGTCGCCGGCATTCCGGCCGCGAGGGATCTCCGCAGGTAGGGGCGGACCCGCGTGTCCGCCTGGGCCGACGCCGTCCGCGGGGCCGACCCATGGGTCAGCCCCTACAGCAAACATGAACCTCCAACTCGCGCTGCTCCTCTCGTATTCGGCCCTCCTCATCGCGATCGGGCTCTTGATCGGCCGGCGTGTGCGCGGCGCCGCCGATTTCTTCGTCGCCGGCCGCGGTCTTGGACCCGGCTTGATCTTCTCCACGATGCTCGCGGCGAACATCGGCGCGGGCTCGACGGTGGGCGCGACCGGCCTTGGGTACCGGGACGGCCTCTCGGCGTGGTGGTGGGTCGGGTCGGCGGGCGCCGGTTCCGTCATCCTCGCGTTCTGGATTGGACCGGCGATGCGGCGTCTCGCCGCTGCGCACGATCTGCGGACCGTGGGTGACTACCTGGAACTGCGCTACGGCCCCAGCGTCCGCGGCATCATCGCGATTCTGCTGTGGGCCGGCTCGCTCGCCATCCTCGCAGGTCAGCTCATCGCTATCGCGTCCATCCTCAACGTCGTCGCCGGCACGCCGAAGTGGCTCGCGTGCGCGATCGGCGGCGGTCTCATCACCATCTACTCGTCGGCGGGCGGTCTCAAATCCGGCGCATGGGTCAACATGGTGCAGCTCGCCGTCAAGATGACCGGCTTTGCCGTCGCCCTGCCGCTGGCGCTGACGGCCGTCGGCGGCTGGCCCGCCGTGCAGGGCATGGCGGTTCCCGCGGCGGACTACTGGAGCTTCTGGTCGGGCGGCCAATCCGGCGTTGTGTACCTCGTCATGCTCGGCCCGGCGTTTGTCGTCTCGCCAGGGCTGATTCAGAAACTGTTCGGGGCGCGCGACGATCGCGCCGTGCGACTTGGGATCGGCGCCAACGCAGCGGGTCTCCTGCTGTATGCGATTGTGCCGGTGCTGCTCGGCATGATCGCGCGCGTGAAGTTCCACGATCTGGCGTCCCCGGATCTCGCGCTGCCGATGATCCTGATGCACGCGCTGCCTACCGCTATCGGCGCGCTTGGCCTGGCGGCGGTGTTCTCGGCTGAGCTCAGTGCGGCCGACGCCGTGCTGTTCATGCTGACCACGTCGCTCTCGCAGGATCTCTACAAGCGGTTCGTCGCCCCGGCGTCCGACGAGCGGCGGATTCTCTTCGTCGCGCGCATCACGACCATCGTCGCCGGCGCCATCGGCACGTCGCTCGCGATCGTGTCGCCGACCGTGATCGGGATGCTGAGCATCTTCTACACGCTGCTCGGCGTCAGCCTGTTCGTGCCGCTGCTCGGCGGGCTCTACATACCGGGCGCGAGCACGGCCGCGGCCCTGGCGGCGATCGCCGGCGGAGTCGGCGCCATGCTGTTCGCGCACGTCACGACGGCGGGCAAGGGATACGGACACGTGACACCCGCGCTCGTCGGATTTGCCGCGGCCGTTGCCGGATTCTTCCTCGTGCTCGCCGCGCGCGCGCGTCGTCGACCAGCACATGCTGACGTCGGTAGTGTCCGGCTTTAGCCGGACCACGCGCCGATTCGCGCAGGGGATCGGGTCCGCCTAAAGGCGGACACTACCTGAGGAGTTCGTTGAACCCGCATCCATCGCACAGGGAGACGCACCAGTGGCTCACGACATATTCAGTCTCAACGGAAAAGTGATCGCCGTGGTCGGCGCCGGCAGCGGCATCGGCGAGGCCATCGCGCTCGGCGCGGCCGATCAGGGCGCCGCGTTCGTGGCGTGCCTCGACGTCAACGAAGCGGGCGCGTCGGCGGTTGCCGGCCGGATCGCGGCACAGGGCGGCAAGGCAGGCGCGGGCGCCATCGACATCACGGACGCCGATGGCACGCGCGCGTGCCTCGATCACCTGGTGGCGACGCACGGAACGCTCGACGGACTCGTCTGCACGCCGTCCATCAACGTCCGCAAGCCGATCCTCGCCTACACCGGCGATGAATTCGACCGCGTGGTGCGCGTCAACCTGCGCGGCAACTTCAACGTGCTGCAGGCAGCCGGCCGGATCATGACGACGCAGAAGCGCGGGAGCATCGTGCTGTATTCGTCGATTCGGTCGATCGTCACCGAACCGGGCCAGTCGGTGTATTCGATGACGAAGGCCGGGATCCTGCAGCTGGCGAAGACCGCGGCCACTGAGTGGGCGATGCTCGGCGTGCGCGTGAACGCCGTGGGGCCGGGCGTCGTCGAGACACCGCTGACGGCGCCGATCAAGAACAACAAAGAATGGTACGACGCGTACGCGAAGAAAAGCCCGATGCAGCGGTGGGCTCAGCCGAGCGAGATGGTCGGGCCCACGCTGTTCCTGTTGTCGGACGCCGCGAGCTTCGTGACGGGCACGATCATCTACGCCGACGGCGGCTGGCTCGCCGCCGACGGCCGCTTCACGCCGCCAGGCATGTAAGAAAAAACCGCAGAGAACGCCGGTCTTTTTTCGTGATCAGAACGTGTACTTGATCCCCAGTTGCACGATGCGCCCGTCCTCGGCGGTCGTGATGACGCCGAAAGTCGGCGACCCGATCTGATTGCCGGGCTGGCCGAAGCGCTCCTGGTTCAGGAGGTTGAACGACTCGACGCGCAGTTGGAGCTGCTGCGTCTTCGTCACGGCGAAGTTCTTGAAGAACGAGAGGTCGGTGCGCGCAAAACCTGGCCCGCGGATCACGTCGCGCGCCTCGTTGCCAACCTGACCGCCGTTGGCCGCCACCGTCAGCCGCTGGAAGCAGCTCGTGTCGAACCACTGCGTCACGGTCCCCGGCGCGTTCGCGTTCGGATCGCACGTCATGTTCGGGCGATTGGTCAGCGACGTGAGCGAAATATTGGTGGGCTCGATCGCCGTGAGCGGGAAGCCGGTCTGGCCCTGGATGATACCGTTGACCTGCCAGCCGCCCAGCGTCAGCCGCGTGACGGCGTTGCGAGCCGTCAGGCGCGGCAGCTCGTAGCCAAAGCTCATGACGAACCGGTGCCGCGCGTCGAAGAGCGCGTCGCCCTTCTCGCGCGCGAGCGCCGCGTCGATCGAGGCCTGGTTGCCAATCGTCACCGGCAGCATCGGGCGCGACTCGCCGCCGATGTTGAGGCCCGACACATCGTCCACCGCGTGGCTCAGCGTGTACGACACGAGCATGTTCAGCCCATGCCACGGCCGCATCCGCGCGCTGGCCTGCAGCGCGTTGTACCAGGATTCGGCCACTGAGAACGTCGGACGCACCAGGCTGAACGCCGGGAACAGACGCGGCCCGACCGCCGGCGTCGGCGTCAGGATCGGCGTCGTCGGGTTGACGTCCATGAACATCGGCAAGTTGTAGCCGCGCGATCCGACGTAGCCGGCCTCGACGCCCCAATTGCCGCCGATCTGGTGCTGCACGGTCACGTTGTAGTGCTGCACCAGCGGCGTTTTGAAGTCGGTCCCCCAGCCGATGAAGATCAAGCCGGCCGGGAAACCGACCGGGCTGGCGCCTCCGAGGGGTGACGCGAACGGAATGGCCGCGGGGAAGTCGACCTGCGTCAGCGGCTGGAACGGCGGCGCGAGCGTGCCGTTCTGGAAGAAATCGCCCTGGCCGGGCAACGTGTCGTAGAACATGCCCCACGCCGCGCGAACACTGGTGCGGCCGTCGCCGCTCGCGTCCCAAATCGCCGCCACGCGTGGCGCGACGTTGTTCTTGTCGGTGTAGTACGTGCCGGCGGGCACGCCGGCGTCTCCCGGATACACCAGACCAGTCGGTGCGTTCGGGAACACGGTCGACTGCTGGCCAGGGTGGAACGCGCTCAGGTGGTTCTGGCTCTCCGCGAACGGCTGGTTGACCTCGTAACGCACGCCGTAGTTCAGCGTGAGCCGCGACCCGACGCGATACTCGTCCTGTCCGTACAGCGCGTACGTCCACGACGCCCCATCGAGGTTCGGATCGCCGCTACCCTGGCGGAACTGGACTGGCAGGCCGAGCAGGAAGTCGGCTGCCGCGTTGCCCGAGTACTGGCCCGTGAACGTGAAGTCGCCGTTCGGCCGGTTGATGAACGAGACGCGGATCTGATCGCGGCGGATCTCGCCGCCGAACTTGAACGAGTGGCGGCCGGTCACCCACGTCAGGTCGTCGCTGAAGCCGAGGCCCAGCGCGCGCGCAACGGCAAACGGACGATCCTCTTCGTGGACGAGATCCACCGCTTCAACAAGGCCCAGCAGGATGCTTTTCTCCCCTACGTGGAGAAGGGGACGATCACGCTGGTGGGAGCGACGACGGAGAAC
>Ga0209515_10006062_pt1 | contig 15256 bp, 14 predicted proteins | sample Subgroupgradi54m_FD_187454 | JGI IMG/M metagenome (GOLD analysis project Ga0209515, IMG submission 187454) | Subsurface groundwater microbial communities from S. Glens Falls, New York, USA - GMW60B uncontaminated upgradient, 5.4 m (SPAdes)... ...
AGGGGTTTTTCTTCAGAATATTTTAATATAGCTTGTTTCTGCCATGAATAATCAATTCTACTATCAAGAATTGTTAGATCGTCTTGCAATAAAATATAGTCAATTCTTCCTAATTTGATAAAGTCAAAATTTTTATTAGCCAGTGAAGAAGATACAATTGAACTAAAATTATCAAATTCATAATACCTTACAATATTTGAAGCAGAAAAAATAAATGGCATTTCTGTATCGGTATTACCGATTTTATTTGTATACCAATTATATTTGAATTCTCCCCGACTCGTAAAAAAAGGAACAGGAAATATTCTTGAATCTTTCTGAGAGAGTGTCCAATCTCTATAATCTAGCCAATAATGAGGGATGACCGTTATGAGATCTTTTCTCCACTGTAAATAAAAATTAGACGAAAAAAAAGGATAACCCTTAATGAGAAGCGCGATAATTAAAAATCCATAGATAATTTTGTAAGTCAGTTTATTTACATCTAATTTGTCTAAAGCTACGACTATGAATGAAGCGAACGCAAAAATAACACCTGGAACAAATTTTGGCCAAGGTTCCCTGAATATATAGAAATAAGGAATATTGTTAAATGACCATGTGTAAATGAAAGGAAAAAAACTGATTCCTGTAGATGCGGCAAAATACAGAAAATATAAAACCAAAAAAAACAAAGCTGATTTATTTGGTTTATTCTTGATTAGCAAAATGTAAAAAATTACTATTAACATCATAAAGGAGATGAATATTATAAAAGGGTTATTAAAAAAAGAACTCCATCCGTAATATGGGACATTTGTAGCAATTTTGGCATCTTCCCACCAAATTCCTCTTAATTGAAACATTCTGCTGATATCAGTAAACAGAGAAGAAAATGTTACCTCATTTTTAATATTGCTTAAATTAACGAATAATGAAAAATAATAAACCAAGGCATGATATACATAGATAGGTATGGTGATCAAAAAAAACAGAAACAACGATTTGATAGTTGATATAATTTTTTTTTCATTTTGCAAACAAAAGAATATTGCAGAAAAAATGTATATAGGTAATAATGCGATGAGTTGGGTGAGGTTAGTAAAAATTCCTTGGAAAATAAACAGAATAATGAAATGAATTGCGATGTAGAAAAGCTTCTTCGTTTCTAGATACTTATAGGTAAAATAAAATAATAATGGAGTAAGAATTATCTGGAACATTTTTCCTGTATACGTAAACGAAACAGATATATAAAAATTAAGAAAATATGCTAGTAATGCGAGAAAAATAATATGTTTTTTCTTGGTTAAAAGAGAAGCAAATAACCAAAAAGCTACCAATAAGGAAAATATGAGAGCGGTCATGAATAATTTTTGAGTGATATCTGTAGAAAGACCTATATTTTTCAATGTTTTGTAAAAATAAGCATTGGGAATAAGTAAACTATGATTAGCTGCTGTTGCCGGACTGCCAAAGGCGCTGAAATTTGTCCAAGCGTATGATGCTTTATCAAACAAAATTTCATAATTCATGAATAACTGATCTTCACTGTTTACCATATAGCCTTTTGGTAACCAAAGAAAAGGGAGTAGTGACATCACGATTATTGAAATAAGAATTATGAGAGTGGACACCTTCCCGCTTAATTTAGAATTATTGAACATATGAATCAAATTTAATATGTTTAAACGTAAGCGAATTAATATTTTGTTTAAATGAATCAACCATTGGTTTCAAAATAAAAGAAGGCGTTAATAAACTGCCGATGCTAAAAAACCAAAAAAAAGGATGATATATGTTTTGCCAACGGTATTTTAATAAATAATATATTTCTCTCAGAAGATATCTGTATTTCGCATAATTTCTTATTTGAACTAGGCCGACGTAATTTTTTGCAACAAAATTAGAGATCATATATGTTCTGAATGGTCTAAATTTTTCTTCGGAGAATACAGAATTGAATAAATCCACCCAACTCTGTAAGGGTGATTTATCATAGATTGAAGATAGTATTCTGGATTGACTTGTTCTGATGCGCACTGCAGTATTATAATCTTTCAAAAAAACCACAGGATGTTTTTTAAAAATTGAGGCGAATGGATAAACATGACAGGGAAAAATATCTTGATGGAAGGATCTATCTATGTATTTTCTTCGCATAGCCAAGCCGGAAAGTTGATCTAGGGTTGAAAACATGGTGATAATTTTTTTCGGGTCATCCATCACTGACAGAACCTCATCTTTTTGAGGATTGAGTTGTTTTTTTGCTCTGACGGGTCTTTTGAGATCATGATCAAACCAATAGTATGCCCTTGTGACAGCTCCGATATCGTTTGATATCCTGAAGGCGTTGCAGGTATTGAGTAATGCATCTTTGGCAAGTATATCATCTTGACCCATGAGATAGATGATATCCCCTGTCGCCTTTTTTCTTAAGTTTTCGAGATTTGCTGAATAGCCTAGATTTTTTTTATTTTTAAACAATGTAATTTTTTTGTTATGCAACGAATTAATTTCTTGTACAGTAGCATCAATAGATGCATCGTCTTGAATAATGATTTCAAAATTATCGTATGTTTGGGATAGTATTGAGCCTAAAGCGTCTTTTATTGTTGCTGAGCCGTTAAAAGCAGGAAGAAGAATGCTAAATGTTAATTCATTCATTTGTTTATTTTAGCATAGAGCCTGAAGGATTTCAGATGGCCCAATCCTACGAGCATGCGTAAAAAGTACATACCAATGGTTAATAACGGATGCCGGAGAAGTTTCTTCCATTTTCCCTGTTCGGTGAATACTCCGAAAAACCGGTAGTAAAAACCGAGCTGTTTTTTTACATCCTGATCGTCTTTCCCCCATTTATCTGAATAGCTATTAAATGTAGTGGAATACTTTAATTTTTTAGTCAAGTACGTTTTAATAGGTAATCTTTCTTCATGGTGATATATTTTATTTTTTGTGATAGTAAGTTGGGGATGTTTTTTTTTAAGCTTCTTCATAAAATCCCAGTCATCAGGCCCGAACTGGATATGTTCTTCGTCGAATCCTCCTATTCTTAGGAATATATCTTTTTTTACTATTCGTACAACGTCAATGCAGGTCATGTTGTAAAAACTTCTTTCAAAGTTACGAATGCGACCGAATATTCCGTTACCCACAATTACCTCGGGAATATAGACTGCACTGTATCGATATTTTCCTATAAGATCAACTGACTCTTGTATTAAATCTTTATCAAATGTCATATCGGCATCCGGGAAAAAGACCAGAGTTCCTTTACTTTTTTTAACACCGAGATTTATCTGCGCTCCCCGAAAGTTTTTAGTTTTTTTGAGATCCATTACTTTATTCAGTTGAAAGATTCTGGTAGTATATTTCCGAGCTATCATCCGTGTCTTATCGGTTGAATTAAAGTCAACGACAATGATTTCAATGTCAGGATACGTTTGTTTTTTTATACTTCGAAGACAATTCTCGATATTTTCTTCCTCATTTTTCGTCGCAAGAACAACCGATACAAGCGGTGAATATTTTTGAACCATTATTATTTTTGGCAGATAATATAAAATAAACGGACGAATAACGTTGGTCCCAATAGTTTCTCCAGAAGTCTTTCAAAAGAAAAAAGCATATCTGAAGAAATTTTTGTATCCGCCCAATCATAAAAACTATCAAGTAATCGGCTATAGCCGGTTATCTGAATGTGAGAGAAACCTGCTTCATATAATGCTTTTTTCAGTTCATTTAGACTAGCAGTAACGCCATCCAGTTTTCTTCGTATTATGTGAGTTGAGAGCCAGTGTGAAGAATACCGGTTAGGAAAGGTAAAAATGAAGGTACCATTCGGTCTCATCGCATCGAATATATTACGAAGTTCTTTTTTCCACTGCGGTGAGTATGCTATGACTCTAAATGCGGTGACCACGTCAAACGTACCCCAGCCGGAAGGAATGGGATTGTGAACATCATGAAGAGCAAATTTTTTTACCTCTTTATTACCTCTGAATTTTTCCTGACAAATCTTAATCATTGTCTCAGAAATGTCAGTACCATAGAGCTCAACATTGCATTTGAGTATTTGTTCGCTAATGCGACCAATTGCTATACCAATATCCAGAACTCTGATGGGTCTTTTTTTACCTGCACTAAGATTCTTGATAACATTTGTTACTAAGTCGGTTTCCATTAGGCTCAAACGTTTTTTTGCAAGCGATTGCCATGATCGTGAATACGTTTCACCTCGCATATTCCAGTAGTCGGCAATTTTTTTAGTGCTGGTTTTTTTTGAGTCTTCCATTATAATCGTATTATCGTCAAGTATAACACAATGAGACAGCTTAAAAATAATTTTTTATGTCGAATATGTCAGTCGACAAAACTGTATCCGTTTCTTTCCTTGGGCTCGATGCCAATACCAAACGGTTTTCTTGAGAAACAAGATTTAAAAAATCAGGAGAAACTGTATCCTTTGCAGGTTTCTGTCTGTGAAAACTGCTGGTTAGTCCAACTCAAACATGTAGTTTCGGCTGAAGAAATGTTCAAGAACTATCTGTATATACCATCAACGTCATTTACTATGCTAGAACATTTCAAATCCCTTTGCGATGACACAGTAAAACAATTTAATCTCGATGAGAATGACTTAGTGGTTGATATAGGCAGTAACGACGGTACTTTGCTTGGATTTTTCAAAGAACAGGAGATAAAAATATTAGGGGTTGATCCTGCGACTAATCTCGCTAACACAGCATGTCTTAAAGGGATAGAGACGATAAATAATTACTTTAGTGAGATATTAGCTAAAGAAATCGTTGCTAAAAAAGGAAAGGCAACGGTAATCACTGCCTGTAATGTCGTTGCTCATATCAATGATTTAGACGATTTTTTTAGAGCTATGTCAATACTACTGAAAGAAAAAGGAACAGTGATTATAGAGTTTCCTTATTTTTTAGATCTTTTGGATAAAAATGAGTTTGATACAATCTATCATGAACATCTTTCCTATTTCTCTCTCTTTCCTTTTCTTCAGTTATTAAAGAAACATCATTTTCTTATTTTTGACATCAAACGGATTCCTGTCCACGGCGGATCACTGCGAATCCATATCGTAAAAGAAGCAGGAAACTTTGTCGATAAAATAGTTAATGAGTTTTTAGACGAAGAGCTTGCGAAAAAAATAGATAAAAAGATTACGTATCAAAACTTCGCTCATCGTGTAAAGTCAATAAAAAGGGATTTGGTTGATTTTTTGGGAAAGTTAAAAAAACAAGGTAAACGGATTGCTGGTTATGGAGCAGCGGCGAAAGGTAATGTTCTTTTAAATTACTGCCAGATTGGTATTGAGACTATCGAATACATCGTTGACTCAATCCCATATAAACAAGGTCGTTATACTCCTGGTACCCACATACCGATTTATCCTGAATCGAGATTAGAAAAAGATATGCCTGATTATGTTTTGCTTTTGGCCTGGAACTTTGCTGACGAGATTTTACGAAAGCAAATGAAATACCGAGAAAAAGGTGGACAGTTTATTATTACGATTCCCTATTTACGAATTGAGTAATATCAAGATATTTTTCTAATCAATTTTGTCGGGTTTCCGGCGATGACTGAATAAGCGGGAATACTATTTCCTAAAAATCAAATCTATATATTTAATCTCCTCTTCATCAATTAAAAAAGGTTGAACTTGTTTTTTGAGATATTTCAGTAGGTTGTGATTTTTTTCATACCAATTCCTAAGTAATAAAAAATACTTATCAATAGTTTTTACCCCTTTTTCTTTTAAAAATTTTACATTGAAATTGGGCTCGATATTGCGGGAAAGAAGTTTGGCAATATCATATAGGTCTCTCCCCCTTTCCATTTTTCTCGTAAACAAAGCTCTGGTTTTAAAACTCAAGAGAGTAGAAGGGTTATAGGTAAGAGCTGTTTGTAAAAAACCGAATTTTGAAAAAATCTTTTCTACCGGTTTTATCTTAGCTTCAGGAAAATTGAAATCAAATTTAATTACCAGTTTTTCTTCCACCATTTGACTTATTCCAAGATCAAAAAGAAGGGTCTTGTACTTAAAATAAGCAGTAGCTCCATCCTTGTTTGATTTAAATTTGAAATCAATAAGATCTTTTTCATTACCTGTTTGTTTTTTAATTATTTTTTCTAAAATAGCCTTGAGAGGGAGATCTTTTTTATATATATCAAAATCCAAATCTTCAGACATTCTTTTATTGTCATATAAAAACCGCAAACTGGTTCCGCCGGTAAAAATAAAATATCGGCTTTCTTTAGTATTATAAAGATGATATAAAATTTGAGTTTGAAGGAATTCTCTTATGATGCCCCTCTTTTTAGTACTCGGTATACCCAATCTTTGCCCTTCTGATAAAATTTGTTCCCATAGATCATTATTGACTATTGGCATACGATTTAAGGTGTGAAATAATAATCTTATTCTTAAGATGAGAAAACAAAGACGATAATTTTTTCCAGGAAATACTTTTTGGTAAAAATAATCTCATTTCCTTGAAATAAGCAGGCGTTTTTATCACTCTCTGGTTAAGATAAATAAAGTCAAAAAGAGCCTTTTCCGCTTCTGCTAAGCGATATAAATAATGATCGCCGGCAATTAATTTGAATCCGAAAAATAAATCGGGCTTTATCTTTCGGTAAGAAAAAATACCATAATTTGTTCTAAATTTTTTTGTTTTTTTTGTGGTGACTGATGTAATTGAATAAGGATATTCCGAAATCATTCCATAAAAAGATAAGGCTGATTCAAGACTAATATAAGAGCTTTCATTAAAATATGAGGCAAGCAGAAACTCTTCTTTTATTTCGGTCTCTTTAAGTTTATAAATTCCTTTTATAATTCTTTCCAATGATTCTTTTTTTACCCAAGATTTTAGGTTTTGTTTAATAGTTTGTTCATTATCGTTAGGAAACCATTTGAGTAGGTCAACATATTTAAATACAGGATAGTCTTTGGCTTTTAATCTGAATGTTTGAAAATCCATAATTCTTTTAATGATAAATTTATATCACTATAAGAATTATAGTTTATTATAAAAATTTGTCAAGGAGAGAAATAACTTTTTAAGGTATTCTCTTAATCAATTTTGCCGGGTTTCCGGCGATGACTGAATAAGCGGGAAATGACTTTGTGACTACACTGTTGGCGCCGACGACGCAGTGCTTTCCCAGGTGAACACCTTTGAGAATAAAAGAGTGAGCGCCGATAAAACATTCATCTTCGATGACGACTTCTTCCCCGGGGGTAAGCCCGGAGTTAATCGGCGATAATCTTGTATCAAAAACCTGATGATCGTGATCCAAAAGCGAGATATGATAGCCAAAAAGACAGTTTTTGCCGATAGTTATTTTACGGATAGAAGATAGAGTGGCGAAACGGCCAATATTAGTCCCTTCGCCGATGTAAATCGCACCGGTTTTAAATGTTTCCGTAAATGAATGACGACCGATGAAAGTATTTTTACCCAAAAAAATATTTTTTTGCCGCAACTGATATTTTTTGATTAAAAAAGCTATTGTATATAAAAAAAACATGAGTTTAACATATTGTATAATAAAACAAATTATTTATGTCAAATCCAGCCGTTTCTGTCCTTCTTACTACCTACCAAAGACCAGAGTATCTTAGATTAGCAATAAAAAGCGTCTTGAACCAATATTTTGACCATTTTGAACTGATCATACTTGACGATGCTTCTCAGGATAATACGGAGGAAATAGTTTTGTCTTTTAAGGATACAAGGATTTTGTATATAAAAAACAAAATAAATCTCGGTTTTCCGTCCAATTTTAAAAAAGGTATTTCTTTAGCAAAAGGCAGATATATTTTTCTCCTTTCTGATGACGATTGTATCTTAGAGCCCGATACTTTATCCTCTGTATATAAAGAAATGGAAAAAAATAAAGCCGGTTTTGGAGAGTTGGGTTTAATCTTTTATGATAATGATATAGGTCGACCTTACAAAAAATCACCGCCGGCGATTGAGACAATTATGTATTTTCCGCCAAAAAGCGATATTCTTCTGAAAACCAGCGATTGGCATTTTGGTTTTGCTTCAGGCAATGTCTATCGAAGAGAACTGATCAATATCGACGATATCATAGACGACGTTTGGTTTTCTCATGTTCAGCCAATTTATCGATTAGTAAAAAATTATGGCGCTCTTTATTTTGGCAGCCATCATATTCTAGGCAGGATCAGTACAAGCGGTAATATTGCTTACTTAAACATAAAGGTCAACAAGATTTTTCATATGAGGAAGCTGTTTGACCTGTATAAGAAGTTTGACCCTTCGTCAAAACGTCTTGATCTTTTTATCAAAAAACATCTTCGCGATGGAGCTATTGCAAATTTTGCCGGAATTAAATATTATACCTCTAATAAAAACGTGATCAATATTGCGCAAGAGGTGATAAAAATCCGGCCCGAATATTTTTATAATTTTTCATTTTGGATACATTTGATCACTGCTCTTTTTCTCCCTACATTCGTTCTAAAGATTGTTCGTAATATTAAGATTTATTATGAAAATAAACAGTTGCAGATATGGTTACATAAAATTAATTACAAAAAAAAGATATCGGTCATCTTGTCAAAACAACTATGAAGAAACAGTATTTAATCACCGGCGGACTGGGAATTATCGGATCACAGCTAGCCAATACTCTTTCGGGAAAAATCACCGTTGTTTCTAGGTCAAAAAAACACATAAAGAGACTGGCTAAAAAAAACATAAAAATACTCATAAAACCTATACAAAAGTTGACTAAAAGCGATCTTGATGGTATTGATGTTATTTATCATTGCGCCTCAACTGTCCATAATTATCATATTTTGACCGATCCATATATTGATATGGAAACAAATATGAAAGGGACAATACACATTTTGGAACTGTGTAAAAAACTCGCCAAAAAACCAAAAATAATCTATCCCTCAACTTTTTTTGTGTATGGCCATGAATACGATCAGACAGGCATGCCGGTCAGTGAAAAGGGAAAAACAAACCCGCTCGCCTTATATCCGATTACCAAACTGGCGGTTGAGCAGATAATAAAACTGTATTCCCGACTCTACGGAATTCCTTATAGTATTTGCCGCCTGACCAATGTCTATGGTGAAAATGAGGATTATGATAACACTAAAAAAGGCGCTTTTAACTATCTCATTATGGAGGCATTAAAAGGGAATACTCTTCACCTTTACTATGATGGCAATTTTTATCGGGACTATATTTATATCGATGACGTCATTTCGGCATTGATGATGGTTGAAAAAAGCGGTAACAACGACTTATTTCTTGTAGGATACGGTACATCATTTCTGTTTAAGACGCTTATTGATTACGTTTTGGAGATAACCGGCAGTAAATCAAAAACGATAACAGTTGAACCTTCAGCGTTTCATAAAGCAGTCGGGATTAAAAATTTTGTTGCCGATATTTCAAAACTAAAATCTTTAGGTTGGAAGCCAATAGTATCGCCTAAAGTTGGGATACAAAAAATCGTTATACGTTACCGATCAATACTCAAATCAAAAGAGTCATGATTAGTCAGTATCCTTCAATTCTTTTATACACAAAAGACCAGCGGCGTTATGAGGATGTAAACGGGTAAAAAAATAATGGGTAAATTCAGAGACGATGCCCCAAAATATTTTTGGTCTAAAACGTAGGCCATAGCCTTCGCCTTTTAAGAACGTATGTCCAAACATACCTATAACGTGAAAACCAAGTTTAACCATTTCTTCGGCTGTCCAGCCGGACCGATGAACAGCGAAAGGGTTAGTCGGATTATCTTGAGACAGGAAACCGTTAGGGGTGAATATGACAATCCTTTTTCGGGCGATTTTTTCCATATCTTTGATGAGTTTATATCCGTCAGTTTTTGACAGATGTTCAATCACATCTAAAACGGCACAGGCGTCGAACTGTTTTGGTTTGAACATTGTGCTTATATTTTTTACGTTACCTAAGTAGTATGCGTCGTGCGTTTTATTTTTTTTAGCAGTTTCTAGAGCTTTTTTATCTGCATCAATGCCGATTTTTCTGGTAGCGGGAATCAATCGCAAAGGAGAGCTTGCCCCGCAACCAATATCAAGAACTGTCCGACAGTCGGAGAGGATTTTTTTTAATGTAAAGATATAAGTGAGGGCCGGGATGTTAGGAAAAAAGTCCTTGGTGATTAAAAGATTGTCGTAAAGTTCCACAATCTGAAAAAATATCAATAGAAGAATGAATCTGATCTTTTTGTTTAATCCGGAAAAGTTTTTGTTTACTGTTTTTAACCGATTGGTTCTGGCATAAAATTTTTGCATTTGATCAGAGATATTGTTTTTAATAGTCAGAGAGTTTTTATGATAGATAATACTTTTTCCACAGCAAAAAGATTTTGCTCCCAGCCTTTCGGCTTTTAGATTTAGATCAACATCTTCATAAAAAAAATCATAGCTTTCATCAAAACCGCCTACTCGCCAAAAAAAACTTTTATCAATCATAAAACAAGTACCGTTGGCAAAATCTATTTCTCGAGTTTGGTCGTACTGACCTCTATCTTGCTCTCCCCTTGCGATGCCGAAGCCAAAGCCGGGAAAAATGTAGCGTCCGCCAACGTTATCAATACTATTTTTTTTAGAATACAAAAGAATTTTTGGTTGAATGAGATATTTTTGCTTGTTTTTGGTACATAGTATTAGTTCTTTAATCCAGGTTGATGTAACCACAGTATCGTTATTTAAAAAAATGAGCTTTTCTCCTCTAGCGTACTTTGCTGCAAGATTTGACCCGCCGGTAAAATAGAGATTGGTCTGAGATTGTATGAGTCGGATTTTTTTGGATCTTAACGCTTCTTCGTATTGTTTTGTAATATAATAAACGCTTTGGTCTGTTGAGCCGTTGTCAACCAGGACTATTTCAAATTTCGGATAGTCTGTTTGCAAAACAGAGTCGAGACATTCAGCAATAAATTCTTTTCCGTTATAGTTGACAATCAGCACCGAAACAAGAGGGATAGTTTTAAGCATTCCGAAACCACCTCCATCCTTTTGAAATAACTCTATTTATTTTTATAGGCCCAAACATTATTTTTTCCACTGCGTCAAGATTGGCCTTGTTGAGAATCTGTTTTCTTTTATGTAGAGTTTTTCTTATGTTATTAATATTCCAAAAAATGCCCTTCAATACTTCTTTCGCCATCTTGACTCTTTTTTCCATACATAGTTTTACCGTTAATAAAATAAGAAAAATAATATGAAGCGGCAGCATCCAAACAAGAATTTTTATCGGCATGTTTTTCAAAAGATTAGAGAGGTTATTTTTTGTTCCTTCATAAAAGATGAGATGGGAAGTGTTTTTGCCGAAACTTCCTTTCTGATAGTGAAAGCCCAGTGCCGTAGGTAAATAAAGAACTTTATAGCCACCAAGCCACATACGCCAAGTTAAATCAATGTCTTCACCATGGATCATATAATCCTCATCAAACCCTCCAATTTTATTAAATACATTTCTTCTTACGGCCAGGCCAGCTGTTTTGGCTCCAAATACAAACTGTTCCTTATTGAATATATTTTTGTTTTCACCTGCGCCTACTTCATAAGGATATCCAAAAATAGACATAAAACAGCCAGCATTATCTATCTGCCCTCCGTTCTTTGTCAGCAGTTTCATAACGATAGCACCAATAGAGTGGTTTCTTTCGAACTTTTGCACTATCACTTTCAGGGCATTTTTTTCAATCTCGCAGTCCATATCTATAAACAAAATATAAGAACCTGATGAATGTTTAACTCCGTAGTTTCTCGCATACGCAGGACCTTTATTATTGGAAAGATAACACATCTTTACATTTTTCTTCTGCTGATATTTTTCAAGAATTTCTCTAGTTCTGTCTTTTGAGGCATCATCAACAATTACCACTTGATAATGCACATAGTTTGATTTCAATACACAATCAAGGCATTTTTTTATGTATTTTTGTCCATTATAACAAGCAATAACAACAGAAATTACTGGTTTTTTCATAGTATTTTTAAAAAGGCTTTCCCCTGACATAGGCCAATGATTTTCCCACATAGTATAAAATATTCTTTCTTTCACCGACTAATTCAAACAGCCTATCGTCGCTGATCGTCCTATTTTTTTGGACGAGCCGGCGTTTTTTTAAGATTTGTCGTAGATGAACAAAGTTCCAGGCGACCCCTTTTATTATAAAAAAACTTTTTGCTAGCTTTAATTGTATTAAAAACATAAAAGATAACATCAGCCATGAGAGGATATGAAGCGGTAAAATTTTTATAAGATTTTTTTTCTCCAGATTTTTTATTAAGGTGGTAATGGTATTACGGCAGCCATAGTAGATAACTTGACTTTTTTGATAGTAATGATCATTTTTTTCTTTGGTAACATACGCATGCCAGATTTTATCCTTTGGAAGAAAAACAAAACGGTATCCAAAGAGCCAGATGCGCCAGCTTAGATCCGGCTCTTCCCAGTACATAAAATAGTCTTCATCAAAACCGCCAACTTTTTTAAAGATGTTCTTTTTCACAACCATCCCTGCCCCTTTTCCGCTGAAGATATTTTCTACTCTATCAAACTGTCTATTATCTTTAGATCCTCTTGCCCGTTCTGATAGAAAGCCAAAGGAGGTAAATTTTTCGCCAGCGCTGTCATATATATTCTTTTGACTCATCCGCAAAATTTTAAGCTGACCGCCGCCAATTCTTTGATCTCTCTTCAATAGCTCAATCGTTTGTTTAAGCCAATTTTTTGAGACGAAAGTATCATAATCAAGAAAAACTAAATATGTGCCTCGACTCTTTTTTACGCCGAGATTACGGGCAAAAGCCGGTCCTTTGTTTGTTTTTAAAAAGATAAGCCTGAGTTTTTTTTCGGTCGAAAAATTTTGTTTTAATATCTCAAGGCTTTTATCACCTGAGGCATTATCAACGACAATTATTTCAAAAGAAACCGCCGTATTATTCAATACCGACAGAATACAGTTTTTAATAAACCTCGCTCCGTTAAAATTAACGATGATGACCGATACCATTATGATTCTAATGATTTATATATATGATATGAAATTTGACCAAAAAGATGAGCGGAAAAACGGAGAAAATAATCTAAGTTCCTGAAACCAATGTGTCTTTTATAAAAAATAATAAAGTTTCTTAGTCTGTTTAAAGAATCCGGCCTGGTTTTGACAAATGTGTTTTCTACGTGATGCCAGAGTTTTACTTCTGGGTTGAAAATGATTTTATATCCCAACCCCTTGATCTTAAAAGCAAGGTCAGCCTCATGATATTCGCCGAGGCCTTTCTCAAAAGTTCTATCAAAGCCATTAAGTTGCTTAAGCAGAGTTGTTTGACAAGCAAAATTGCAAGCCTCGAGATTTTCTACTTCATGCGGTTTTAGTTGTAAACATTTTTTAAAATTAGCGCCGATTGAAAAAGCGCCGCTTCTAAAAAAGCGGCCAACGTCCAACATGTTCTTTTCGTAAATATAATCATCATAGATTCTAAAAACCAATCGGTATAATGGATTTTTGCTTTGCCTAAATTTTTCTAAAAAGGAGGTAACATCCCGTGATAGCATCCCTTTATTTGTCAATAACGTCGGTCCTGTCACTGCCCCGACACGACTACCTTTTTTAAAGGTCAACAGAATAGAATTGAACCAATTCTTATCAACGATTACATCATCATCAATTCTGATGAATATTTTATGTTCTGATTTTTGGAGCGCCTCGTTAGCCGCCCCAACCAAACCAGGTTTTTTTTGAATACCATAATCAATGGTAAGATCGGTAAATTTTTTAATCATCTGTTCAGTAGAGGTATTTTTTTCTATTCCAATTAAGGTCATGGCAAAGCTTTTATTTGATTGATTGTTTAAGCTTTGTAAACACTTATTTAAAGACTTAGTCCGGTTGGTAGTGGGAATAAAAATATTAGCCTGTATCATTGTATTAACACAGAGAGTCATAAACTTCTATATGTTTTTTGGCGATGGCATCGGCGCTTTTAGTCTTGGCCTTTTGCCGGACATTTTTTTCAATTTCTTCGACTATTTCTGGATGATTAACCACAAATTCAAAGATATTCTTCCATTGGTCATGATCAACAAGAATTCCGTCATACAGATGATTGATATCTTCTTTGAAATGACCGATATTAGATGCGATGATACATTTGCCATAACTTTGGGCATGATACAGAGGGCCACTTGATCCCATCGAAATTTTAGCAGGGATGATGACGGCGGTCGCTTTTGCATATAATTCCCCAAGTTCGTTCTCGTCGTCAATAAATCCTCTTACTATAATATTTTTTTCCAGATGATAGGTATGAATCATTTCTTTTATTTCTGCAAAAGCTTCTTCCTGACCTTGGATTATTCCTCCGGCCAGAATAAGGGTATAGTCTTTATTTTTTTTGATAAACTGGGAGAAACCGGTAAAAACATAGTCCAACCCTTTTCTTCGTACCAAATATCCGAAATAAAAAAAATACTTTTCTTTTTTTACGCGGATATTTTTTTTGGCTGGAATCCCGGTCGGGATAACGATGATTTTATTAAGGTTTACACCCCAGTCTGATGTCAATATATCTTTAAGAAGATGAGTGTGACAGACAACAGAGTGAGAAAAAAGTGATGTCAACTTGAAGATATAATAAAAAAAAATCTTGAGGGTGAACGGTCTAATGACGAACGATTTTTTTGTGGTGAAGAGTGAAATAAATTCACGGCTTACCTGATTTTTATATACAGCCGCGTGGATCGTGACAATAACTTTATAGCCGAAAATTCTCAAAAGGAGAATAAGATATGGAAATAAAAAGACACTTTTATAGCTGCCATACATATTGAATTCCTGCTGAATATGGATGATATCAGGCTTATCCTTTTTTATTTGGGAGAGAATTTGAAAAATAAATTTACCAGTCCTACTCCAAACAGTTTTGATTTTACCGCAATTTTTGATAAGGAGATTGCGTCTGTTTTCGTCAGTATAGACAATCAATTTGATATTTTTTTGCTTGGAAAGAGCATTGGTGAGAATCTGGGAAAAATGACCAGACGGTAGGAGTGATGAGATGAATACAACCTTCATAGTTTTTCAGTAATTTCAATGTTGGGAAATGGAAAAATCATCTGCGTCCCCTTTTTCAATAATTTTCTCTCTCTTTGTAAAAACTCGTCCTTAAAAGACCAGGGCAAAACTAAATAGTAATCAGGCTTCATCG
>Ga0209515_10006064_pt1 | contig 15252 bp, 16 predicted proteins | sample Subgroupgradi54m_FD_187454 | JGI IMG/M metagenome (GOLD analysis project Ga0209515, IMG submission 187454) | Subsurface groundwater microbial communities from S. Glens Falls, New York, USA - GMW60B uncontaminated upgradient, 5.4 m (SPAdes)... ...
TTCTATGAAAGCGTAAGCCTGTAAGAAATAGATAACAGAACTAAGATATTAACTACACCACCAGTCGCGCTCACTGCGGTTCGCTAAAGACTGGTGGAAAACTTATTATAAGCACCCCCGGTCAGGATTTGCCTGTTTGGAATGAAGGAATCATTTTCTTTTAACTCCTCTTCACTTAAAGATAAGAGAATAACAATACAACTCCCAACAGTCTATAAAAATCCAGGGACGTTCAGTTTTTGTAAGGACTAGGGAAATCTTTATAAATCAGCGCTTAATCTTAACTTAAAATGGTAAAACGTATTGGTTCACGATATCGAAAGAGTAAGTTCAAAATTCAACAAAACATCCGCGAACGCGGTAAAATACCGTTAAGCAAATACTTTCAAACCTTTGCTGCAGGAGATAAAGTTGGCTTAAAAATTCAAGGAAATGTTATTAAAGGGCGCTTTCATCCACGCTTTCATGGCTTGACGGGAACGGTAACCGGACAAAAGAGCGGCGCCTGTTATGAAGTTGAGATTTACGATGGGAACAAGGAGAAAACACTTTTTGTTCATCCAATCCATCTGATAAACCAAAAGCAAAATAAATAGAGTAATTAAATCCAAAAATGGTCAACCCACAATTCATTGAATCAAAACCTATGACGCTCGTCGATGTAAAGAGAGCGCTGGAAATGATGCAAGAACGGGATACTGAATTAAACTATCGTTCAGGAAAGGCCAAAGAATATTTAGACAGTTTTGTAACGTTAACATCTGAGAAGAAAGAGAAGCTATTAAAGAAATTACAGGAATTAAACTTAACGCGTCTTCGTGACGAACATTTTACGAAGATTATCGACTTCTTGCCGGTAACGGCAAACGAACTCAAGGTGGTCTTGCAAGCCTATCCGCTGAGCTTGCCCAAAAAAGACCAAGACGCGATTGTGGCGGCAGTCAAAGAGACGGTCTAAAACCATCTGCTTTGTCTGTCTCTAAAACCGCAATTCTTATTAATTCTAAGAGAATAGTGAGACTAGATTCAAATGATACAAGAACAACAACCCCAAAAACCGGAAATTAGAGAGGATCGAGCAATTGTCCTCGACTTCCTGCCGCACGGCTATGCTTTTGATGATGGTATGATGAAGACGCCAATAGCGCAAGCGTTGGGTTTAGGCCATCTTTCGGTGTTAGAACTGATTCCTAAAAAAGGCATCTTTCTCCAACCGCAACAAGAAGTGTACATTGGTGATGGAAAGAGAGATGAAATTCATCATGTTAAAGGTAAAATATCGCCGGAGAAACTAACTTCGACGGCAGCCAATGAGCTGCAGCATGCCGTAGAAAGAGTTGTTAACGAACAAGAACAACGTTTTATTGAGTTCTTTAACAAGGCACAGCCTTTGAGTATGCGTATGCATCAATTAGAACTCTTACCGGGCTTAGGAAAGAAACACATGTGGGAAATCCTTGAAGCGAGAAAAGTAAAACCTTTTGCTGGCTTTGACGATCTCAAAGAACGCGTTAAATTATTGCCCAATCCCAAACAAGTTGTTATTAAGAGAATTCTTTCCGAGATTGAAGGAAAAGAAAAGTATAGTGTGTTTGTACATTAGACAGAATTTTAGATCTATCCATTTAAAAGAGTAGGTGGTTTGTTTTGTGGTGGTAGAACAATTTTATCCCGAAGAAGAGAATTTAGAACGAGTACTCTCTTACCTAAGTGGTAGCCTGCCACGCGAAGAGTTACGGCTTTTTCTTGGAGAAGCAAGACCATTGGCACAATCTCTGAGTAGATATGATAGTTCTGCGATGGATGATTTGTGTATGCTAGTTGGAACGACACTTTATCGTCAATTACGACGAGATAATTGTGCTCCTTTGGAGGCATATCTTGTCTTTGCTGATTGTTATGCACTGGTCGATGCCCCAGCGGAGGAGAAAAGAATTTTGCTGGAGAAAGGGATGAGAGAATATCTTATGAATAAAGAAGTACGAGAAGAAATGTTAAGAGAGTTGAGAGAGTTAACGAAATTCTGACTTTACTCTTTAAACTTACTAGCTTTGATCATTTTCTGAATTATGACCTCAAATCGTTGAATGGCTTGTTGTGCTTCTTGAGCACTTATATCAAGAATAGTTATCTCTCCACCAACGGGCGTTCTAGCGTTCTTTCGATTAGGACTTCCGATAAGACTTGAAATGATTGATAATTTCTGATCATACGTCCTAATTAAAGTTGCCGCTCTCGTCAATCCTTCATCACGTTCACGGCTGTCTAACGATTTTAGATGTTCATCAGCAATATCCTTAACTTTCTGCCAATTGTGTTCTTCTATCGCTCGACGCATATCTGTTAATGTTTTGTCAAAATAGGCAGGGGACCACCGGTCAATAGATCGGTGGCATATTCGCTTCGCTCACCCCTGCCTAATTTTGAGCACGCAGAATACCACCAAATCATTATTGGATTGCACACGCAATCCACCACTTATTAGAGTGGTGGTATTCTCGCGTATGAAACCAAGCCATATTTCATGTAGAAAAGAATTTTACTTCTTAAACTTTTGGTTCTTCTTTCTTTTCCTGCGAGGCAATCGTCGAAGATACTTCCTCATCTTCTTTCTTACGGGCCGGAGTATTAATCTTCATCTTAACATTTTCGCCTAACTTCGACGCTTTGTTTTTGACTTTAATTAAAACACCGCTTAATGTTCCCGAAGCAGCAACGATGGCAGCAAGAGCAACGGCATTATCTTTAACCCAATTTAACGCTGATTGTTTTTGCTTTTTAGCATTTTGCAGATTATTAGTGAGATCAACTAAGGTTGAGTTTGCCAGATCGAGAGATAATTTCGCATCAGCTAATTTGCTAGTGAGGAGGTTCTCTTGGATGTCCTGTAGTTGTTTTTGAACAGTCTTTATGGTATCATAAATCTCACTGACGAGGTAGCCGTCTGCTTTTTTTTCAGTGTAAAGCTCTTCCTGCTTCTGCAAACCATCTTTGAGCTGCTGGAATGATACTTGTAATTCAAGGAGATTGTAGGAGATTGGCTCTTTGATAACAAACGTAATCGGAAAACTCTTGTCTTGCACTCTGACAATACCAGAAATATTTCCGGACTTGAAAAAGAGGGCATTAATCGTGAACGAATCTTGATCACCAGGTCTCAACAAAGGAATGGATGTAGAACTTAAGTGCTGGACGCCATCGGCAATTATTTTACCAGTGACATCATGGAGTGATTCTTTACCGTTGTTGATGAGGAGAAACGTAATTTGATTCTGTCCTTTGCTTAGCGTTAGGGGGAAATAAGAGGAAAGATTAAGACCGCTATCATAATTAGTAACACTAATGATTGTTGTTTGTGTTCCCTTGTTTCCTTCAGCATCTGTTACAACGAGAGAGACGTTATAGGTCCCGGCATTTTCAAATGTAAATGAAGGGTTTTGTAATGAGCTATCGGGGTGTTGGTCGTTATTAAAATCCCATTGATAGATTAAAGGTAATTTGCCGGTTGAGGCGGTAATAAATTGAACCATCAAAGGAGCAGTTCCGGAAAGTTGATTGACAGTGACGGTGACGGAAAGTTGAATAGCCGCTGGCGGAGGGGCACTAGAATCATTACTGATTGTGTCATTATTTACGACGGCCACATCATCAGCTAAGATAATAAATGAGAACAATAATACTATTACAACCAGGATGATCGCTCCTCTACGTTTACACACCATAATGAAATGAATAAAACCACTTGCTTTTAAAGATTTCGTGTATTGAAAATAATTAATAAACCAGTTTAAGAGAGTAACTCACCACTGACATTGCCACTTTTTATCTTGTTTCTTCTTCTCAACAAGATCTTTTAATCCGGCATGCTGCGCTTTCTGAATAAACTGGGCGACAATGCGCTTGACACGAATACCATTAATATCTGTATCATTCTGCAATGATTCATAGCCATCAATAATTTTTTCAAAAACTTTAGCCTGAGTTTCAAGATTGACTTGAAGTAAACCAGATTTAGCAACATGACTTTCAGCCTCTAACTCCTGCAGTTTCTTCATTTCGCTGAGGAGGTTCTTAGGTGCTTTAGAAAGGTCTTGTAAGAATTCCAGTACCGCACTAATATCCTTTGAGACATCTACTTTTGCTTCCGGTTCTGCTTTGACTAACTTCCGCCACCACTTTTTTTCTCTCAGAGACATATATTAAAGTAAGTAGTATGGGGATATAAAGGTTTCGCGTAATCGTATGTGCATAGCTCGTTCGCTTGCTCCAATTATCCCAAAATCGTAATGGAGCACTGAGTGCTGGTCGCAATGGGATAATAATCTTTGCACAAATAACCAGACGAGCTCACTGGTCATTTGACGCTATGCACATACGATGAGAAGACAAGCTTATAAAAGAGAAGCACCTTTTCTACTGAAATGGAACGAAAAACGGCATATTGGCTAGCGGCAATTGTCTTGATGACGTTTATCTCCCGTTTGACGTTTGCTCTTCTCGTGCCTAATCTCAGTTATGACTCTTATTTTCATCTACGCCAAGTCGAACATATTGGGCAGACGGGTCTACCTCTCTTTAACGATCCTCTGTCCTATGGTGGACGCGATCTTACGTTTCTCCCCTTCTTTTACTATCTAATGGCACTGTTTGCGCTGATCGTTCCTTTAAAAGTAGTGGCAATAGTTTTGCCAAACATCTTCCTCTCGCTACTTCCACTGATAGTCTTTCTGATTAGTAAAAATATTTCAAAGAGTGAAGAAGGAGCACTGTTTGCGGCGTTGTTAACTGGTTTTCTGCCCATTCTCTTTGCTACAGCAAATTCTTTTTCAACGGAGATGTTGTTGATACCTTTACTCTTCCTGACAATCTATGCGTTCCTCCGCATTTCTGAAAAAAAATATCTCTATATGTATATCCTGATATTCTTAGTAAGCTCATTAACAAGTCCAGTAACGTTCTTACTGATAATGGGTTTTATCATCTACCTTCTTCTGTCTATTCTCGAAAATAAAAAAATCAATAAAGCGGAAATAGAGGTTATTCTCTTTTCATTTCTCTTTTTTGTCTGGACACAATTCTTATTCTTCAAACAACTATTTGCGCAAGAGGGATTGGGTTTTATCTGGCAGAATATTCCAAAAGCGATCATTACTCAATATTTTCCAACAATTTCTCTCCCCCAAGCAGTAGTTTTGGTGAGTGTTGTACCGTTCTTAGCAGGAATTTATGTAGTCTATCGAGCTCTTTTCCAGCTCCATAATAGCCGCGCGTTCTTGCTCATCAGCTTTGTGATATCAACATCATTTCTGGCCTGGTTTAGATTAATTCCATTTAAAATTTCACTGATGTTTTTTGGGGTAGTCTTAGCCATTCTCTTTTCGATGTTTTATGAGGAGCTGCGCCAGTACATCGCGAAGACGAAAATAGCTCGAAAGAACTGGCTCCCCGGAGTAATGATTCTGATCCTGCTTCCAACGATGTTCCTCCCCGCGGCATTAAGCGCATTAAGCGTGGAAACACCATCAAATAGAGAAATTACGGCATTTCAATGGATTGCAGACCATACGCCAGAGAAAGCGGGGGTCCTGGCACGATTGGAGGAAGGACATTTGATCACTTATTATGCTTCACGCCACAATCTTATTGATGACCAATTCCGTTTAATTAAAGATGTTAACAGCCGGTTTGAAGATGTCAATATTCTCTATCACACAACATTTCAAACACAAGCAATTGGCTTGTTGGAGAAGTATAACATCCAGTATATCGTACTCACGTCCCATACTCAACAGAAAGAAAAACTCGAAACTTTCCGCTATCTTTCAAAGAAATGTTTTGATTTAGTATATAATAATTTTGAGGAGAATTATGAGGGGGGGGGAGCGCAGATATACCAAAATCACTGCACTATCCGCGAACATCGATAAGAGATAATGACAAGCAAAACTAAAAAAGAAAAGAATCTACAATCAACGCGAGACCGCTCGCTGTTCCTAGAGCACTGTCTAAAACATCAGAAATTGTACCTTTCATTGTTGTTTTTAATGATGGTGGGAGTAATCTTTCTGACAAACCAGGGAGCAGAGAAAGTGTTCTTCTACGGGGAAGAGAGTTATGCCCATCTCGTTGCGGCAGAGGAAATTAATGATAATAATTTTAGTTTTACTACGGGAGGAAGTTATCCTCTCTATCTCCTCACAAAAATACTGCCGGTAGTTTATGTTAATGTAATACCCCCACTTTTGACAATTATTAGTTTGCTCTCTCTGGGGTATATCTTACGGAAGAAAGAATTTTCTCAAGAATTCATATTTTTCTTCTTGTTACTGCTCATTTTAAGTCCTTTTTTTATGACACTAACGACAACAATTTCGACGGCGACAATTTTCTTTTTTTTGTTCCTGTTGACATTTGCTCTGCTAATACAGTCAAAACGATATTGGCGTTACCTCGCAATACTGAGTGTTGCAGTGATTCCTTTAATCGATCAATTTAGCGGGTTGATTACGGTTCTAGCACTCTTATTCTATGGCTTCTCTCTTAAGAAAAGTGAACGCGGAGTTTCTTGGTGTAGTTTAGGAGTAGTTCTCTTGATGTTGCTGGGTTCAACAATCTGGTTAAACACGTCATTTATCCAGGGACCATTTCACGAGGAACACCTTGCCCGAGATTTGATTTCCGATCTGGGAGGAAAAAGTGGGATCAGCTTTTTTGTTCTGATCCTCGGTGTACTCGGTTTCCTTCTGGCGTGGCCCAAAAAGAGAATTATCTTGGCCCCGCTCTACTTATTTCTGCCGTTGCTCATTCCAGCATACATCTATAATACGGAAGCTATTTCTGAGTTAAGCATAATTATTATTTTCTTTGCCAGCGAAGCACTGCTCTTCCTCATTAACTACAAATGGCAGCTGCCAACACTGCGCCAATTCACGTTCTTTCTGCTGCTGTTAGGAATCTTTTTTTCCTCGTTGGCGTTTATCTCACGTCTCAGCGAGACGGGACTGTCAATGCAAGAGCAAGAGGTTCTGGCGTGGATGAAAGAGAATATTCCTTCAGGAACGATTATTGCTTCTTTTCCCGAGGACGCTGATTACGTTTCTTATTTTGCTCAGAAAACAGTGTTCTTCACGTTTCACGACCAAGACAAGCAGAAAGAACTAGACAATACGGCTATTTTCAAGGCTACGTATGTTGACCAACTATTCCCCATCCTCGTAAGAAATAATATCTCTTATATCTACCTTTCAACAACAGCGAAAGAAAAACTCTCGGCGGACCAAGGCCTCCTTTTCTTGCTGAAAAACGAAAGGTTTAAATTGCTCCATTCAGCGGGAGAAGTGGAGATTTGGGGATTTGAACAAAGATGAACTGGTTAATTACGATTATCTTGTGGATCAGTTATGTTATTGCACTCTACTTTTCGATCTTTCTCGTTTTGGTTTATGTAGATAATAAAAAAGTCTTTAAACAGGAAAAATCTACAATTACACTCTCCATGTATCCCTTCGTTTCCATTTTTGTTCCGGCTTTTAATGAAGAGAAGACGATCGGAGAGACCCTTCAATCAGTAGATAATTTAAATTATCCCAAAGAGAGATTAGAGATTATTGTGATTAATGATGGATCCAACGATAGAACGGCGGAAGTGATTGCTCAGTTTATTAACGATAAACCCCAGTTTAGGTGTCTCACTCACCGCAATCGAGGAAAAGCGGCATCGCTCAATCGAGCCTTGGCCATTTCAAAGGGAGAGTTCTTTGCCTGTCTTGATGCTGATTCATTTGTCCATCCCCTTACGCTGCGAAAGATGTTAGCGATGTACGAAAGAGAGAATGATCCCCAAGTCGCAATTATTACTCCGGCGATGAAAGTAGGTAATCCTAGGACCGTGCTGCAACGAATTCAATGGCTAGAGTACCTGGTAATGATTTTATTTGGGAGGATTACGAGTCATCTTCATTCAATTTATGTTGCACCCGGCCCATTTTCGCTATATCGAACGGAGATCATCAAAAAGATGGGTGGTTTTGATGAACAAAACATCACTGAAGACCAAGAAATCGCCTATCGAGTTCAGCTCCACCAATACAAGATAAGACAATGCTTTGATGGTTATGTTTATACAACGGCACCAGGAAAGTTAAAGCCATTTTATCGGCAACGGCGGCGCTGGTATTTAGGGAGTGTAGCCTGCCTCCACCAATATCGATCAATGATTGCAAACAAAAAGTATGGTGACTTTGGATTAATGCAAATGGTCAAGAATCTAACCGGTTACTTTCTCGCTGTAGCGGGGATTGCGATTTCGTGGTATTATATTTTTGTTCCGTTCTACCAATTTCTCCAGAGAATGAACGCGATTAATTTTGATGTTTTGACGGTCATTGCTAATATCCATTGGAAAATTACGCCATTGACGTTCCTGCTGACAGACTTCCGCTTGGTTTTTATCCTCATCTTGCTGATGATAATAGGATTCTTTTTCTTTTATGCGGCACATAAGAGTGCCGAAGAAAAAATTACAAAGTTTGGTTGGTTTCCGATCATCCCTTACTTTGTAGCATACTATCTTTTGAAGGGAACGATCTTACTGATCTCCGTAGCACAATTTTCACGAGGGAAGAAAATACGATGGTAGACCAAGAGAAATTACAGTTGAAAGCAGAAGAAAAAACCAGAGAAAAGTCCTGGAGAACAATCAGCACGGATAAATATATTATCGCGGGGATCATTACGGGATTAATTTTTTTCCTGGGACTGACACTGGGCTTGATCGTAGAGGATGCGCGCTATGGTCTGGTTCAACAAGTGAATCAGGATCAGGATGTGCGCTACCAGAGTCTTCAACTCCAATATCTCTTTCTGACAACCTACAATAATGAAAATAGCTGCCCCATTTTAGCCACAACACTGCAAGAAACGATTACCGATCTCTCGGACTCGCTGAGTAAAGTTATTGCCTACGAGGAAGAAAACAAAGGCACAGAGAGCCAACAAATTGCCGTGCAGCGAAAATATTTGTTGGATAATCTGCGCTATTGGTTGCTGGCTAAAGAAAGTAAACAGAAATGTAATATGAATGTCTTGCCAATTCTTTATTTTTATAAAAAAAGTTGTGCGACCTGCCCACAACAAGGAACAATTCTTACTTATTTCAAAGATCTCTTGGAAGATAAAGTATTGGTCTTTCCGATCAATATGAATCTTCTCGATAAAGAGCCGATGGTCAAAATTATGCAGTCGCAATTTAACGTCACAGAGTTTCCGACGCTGGTTGTGGATAACACGAAATATGAGGGGATAGTTGATAAACAAAAAATGGAGAAGATTATTTGCTCCTCACTGCAAGGAATTCCCCTATGTCAAAAACAGCTGCAATAATTAGCAAAATAAAAACAGAAATAGATCGACACCCTCTCATCTTTCTAGTTCTCATCTCGCTGGCAGTTCAAATATGGTATCTCGCGTTTCGCTTTCCGCTGTGGTGGGATTCATATGTTTATGTAGGAATGGGAAAATTCCTGGCTTCACAAGGAAAAGCCGGACTCTTCGAACTGTTTCGACCACCATTGTTTCCGCTGATCTTGGGAGGCTTGTGGAGAATAGGCTTTGATCCGCTGATTGTTGGACCGATTCTTGACGTTATTTTTTCTCTGACAACAACGGCGTTGACGTTGGCCATTGGGACAAAAATATTCAACAAAACGGTGGGTTTCTATGCCGCCATTCTGGTTTGTCTTAATCCTATTTTTCTGATGCATACGGGGTTAATTTTAACGGAACCACTGGCGATGATGTTGGCACTGATCGCCGTCCTTTTGATGGTGAGAGAGAATCGTGAGAAGAAGAAGAAGAATTATCCTCGATATTGTGTGATAGGGATGGTGACTGCTCTTTCTTTTCTCAGTAAATTTCCACAAGGACTGCTTCTTCCAGCAATCCTCTTTACGATATTCATTGCGTCCAAAACAGAAAAATCAATGATCCTGAGAATAAAACAGAGCGCTGCAGTGACGAGTGGTTTTCTCCTCTTGATAATACCTTATCTTTTAATAAATTATAGGTATTTTGCTGATCCTCTGGCCCCGTTAAAGTCGGGATCATGGATTGTGACCACGGCGACGTGGCTTTACGGAAGTGGAATAACATATTATATTTCCCATTTTTTCCTGCTCAGTCCAATCTTCTTTTTGTTTTTTGCCTATCTCTGGATTTTTCTCAGAGAAAGAGAGTATTTGAGAACTGGGCCATCACTTCTGGTCTTCTTCTCATTATTAATGATTATTTATTTTCTCACGGTACCACGAAAAGAAGCACGCTATTTAGTGACAATTGTCCCGGCTTTGGCGATTCTGGCTGTTACAGTTGTAGAACGATGCTATCACTTTTTGCAACAACAAGAGAGACAGATGATTTATCCAAAGGCATTGATCGCCCTCTGCGTGATCGGAACGCTCCTTTTTCTGCCACAGGCATTCACGGTGGATTCTTCCGAAAATGGATCAGGGGATCTTCACCAAGTATTGAAAGACCATCCTACAACCGGTTTTATCTTAACTAATGATCCTTCCCCCGCTTCGGTTACGGATAATAAGATGATTCTCTTTGGCGGAATGGATACGGCAATGATCGCGTATGAAGCATACAGAAATGAGAGCGGGTTAATTGTAGTTCGTGACTGTAATTTTGTTTGCTCTTTAGATGATCCTCGTTGTGAAGAGCAGAAGAGAATATTATTAAATAGAATAACTGAAGATAATCAGCAGATTTTCCACAAAACAGTTAAAGGCTGTACGATCGCAGTTTATAGTCCCTCTCAAGAGGAGAAACAACAATAAAAATGAAATTCCCAATCGCCGCAAGCGGCGGGGTATCTATTAGTTAGGAATTTCAATGTTTGCTGGGAACAGCATACATTAAACGAAGAGGTCGCCCCAAGGGGCGGGGTATCAACCCAGCAAACAAATGAAAATCGCACTCGCCCAAATGAATGTTATTCCAGGCAGACCTAGTAGGAATCTAGAGACAATGCTGCGGATGATTGACGAGGCAAAACAACAGCACGTCGATCTGATTAATTTTCCAGAAATGTGCGTTGGCGGTTATCTCAATGGAGATAAGTGGACAGAAGATGCTTTTTGCACGAATTTAATGAGCTTCAATGAGGATGTACTCAACGCGAGCCAAGGAATCGCCATTGCCTACGGCAATATTTTTGTCGATAAAGAGATAAACCAACGCGTTGGCGACGATAAAGCACACCCCAACAAGGATGGAAGAAGCAGAAAATATAATGCCGTTTATGTTGTGCAAAATGGTAAACCAGTTCCCCGGTTAAAACCAACGAAGTTTCTGCCAGACGGTGTGCAACCAAAAGGGTTGCTACCAAATTATCGCTTCTTCGATGATGAGCGTTATTTTTTCGGCTTAGAGGATATTGCCAAAGATTTTGATCTCCCGCTAGAAGACTTAGCCCAGCCGTTCATGATCGAAATCAATGGAGAACTAGTTCCTTTCGGAGTCGAAACCTGTGAAGATCTGTGGTGTTTTGATTACCGACGGAAAGGTAAAGCGCAGAATATTACAAAAATGTTGATAAATAATGGTGCGCGCTATATCATTAATTTGTCAGCATCACCGTGGACGTATGGTAAAAATGGAGCGCGCGATAGTAGAATTCAATTCCTCAAAGAGGAATCCGGCGATTCTTTTGTGCCGTTCTTTTATGTAAATTGTGTCGGAGCGCAGAATAATGGTAAAAATATTATTACATTTGATGGTGGTTCAACAGCCTATAATCAAGATGGACACTCCGTTGTATTAACAAGGGAGGCCTATGAAGAACAGTTGTTAATCATTGACGATGATGATTTGAATCGTGGACCGGTAACGAGAGCAGAAAAACCACGCATTGCCCAGAAGTTGGATACACTCCTCCAAGGAATTCGCCATATAAAAGACGTCTTAGGATTACAAGAACAACCGAGATATGTTCATGCGATGAGCGGTGGCGTTGATAGCGCGGTTACGGCAGCGCTACTTGTTCTTGCCGTCGGGGCTGATAAAGTACTGGGAATTAACGAACCAACACAGTTCAATTCTGAGAAAACAAAAAAAGCTGCAGCAGAGACCGCAGCAAAATTAGGAATTACCGCATATCTCGAGATAGCGATCGGGGAATTAGCCGATGCCAACGAGGCGCTGCTGTTAAAGTACGACCACTTTAGTATAAAACCATTTACGGATCTGCAACGCGGAAATATTGCGGCAAAGATTCGTGGCACGGCAATCCTCTCCAATCTTGCAGCAAAGCACGGGGCATTGTTTACCAACAACGGCAATAAATTAGAGGTAGCATTAGGCTATGCAACTCTCTATGGAGATATTAATGGAGCAGTGGCACCGATTGCCGATCTGACAAAAGTAGAAGTATTTGAACTTGCACGGTATTTGAATGAGCACGTCTTTCACGATGAAGTTATTCCAAAGAGCCTGCTTCCAGATGATTTATTCCGCTTCCGCAAAGATCAAATTCAACCCAGTGCTGAGCTGGAAAAAGAACAAGTCGATCCGATGAAGTTTGGTTATCATGATGCCCTCTTGACAATGATTACTGATTATACAAAAGCATCAGAAGAAGATCTACTACAATGGTTTAACGAAGGAACATTACATCAGCGAGTAGGCGCAGCATTAGGAAGAGATGGAGAATACGGCTATGCTTTGATGAAGCGTTGGGAAGTCGATCAATCTGAAGAATTTGTTAAAGATCTAGAATGGTTTATCCCAACAATTCAACGCAACATTTTCAAACGCGTGCAAGCACCACCAATTATTGTGACGAGTAAATCCGCCTACGGCTACGATATCCGTGAGAGTCTGTTACCGAGAGAGACGAGTAGACGATATGATGAGCTGCGGGAAGAAGTGTTAGCGATAGATGAATATCAACCAACAAAAGGAGAGAACAGGAGGAAGTGAAACAATGACACACACAGAACGGGAACGCTGCCCCTATCTTGCAACGGACATGATTATTGAATATAATGACGGAAAAAAATCAGGAATTGTCTTGATCGAACGAAAAAATTCACCGCTGGGTTTGGCTCTTCCAGGTGGTTTTGCAGTGTATGGTTTGACTCTCGAAGAAAATGCGAGAAAAGAAGCACGTGAAGAAACGGGATTAGAGTTTTTTATCTATGAGCCAGAACAGCCTTTATGTGTTCATTCTCAACCAGATCGTGATCCGCGCTCGCATGTCGTGAGCGTAACCTATGTTGGAAGAGGAGAAGGAATACTCTGCGCAGGCGATGATGCAAAGAAAGCGCATCTCTATACGCGTGAACGGGTGCAAGAATTACTTAAAGATGGAGCGCATCGCTTTGCTTTCCCAGATCACATTAGAATTTTAGAAAAATATCTAGCGAATGTAGATAAAAATAGACCAGAATATCGACGATGATGAGAGATGACAAAAAATAATAAAATATTAGGTACGGTTGGACTTATTGGCCGTTTCAAACCTCTCCACAATGGAGCAGTATTAATGTTAGAAGCCGTTTGCGATCAAGCCGAACAAGTAAAGATCGGCATCGGCAGCTGCAATAAGTATAATCTGCGCAATCCGTTTACGGCAGATGAAACGGAAGCAATGCTCCGAGCATATCTCGCCCCACGTTATGATAATTTTGAGATCATTCATGTTCCCGATTTCGCACAGATTCCGGAATATGCAGATGGGCAGCAATGGCGGAAATATGTTAGAGAGAACTTTGGCACGTTGGGGGGGTTTGTCTCAGGAAATGATTATGTAAGAAATTTACTCAAAGATGATTATGGGATGATTCATCTGGCAGAGATAATTCCAAAAAAAGAATTTATTGTGATGAGAGCAACAGAAGTAAGGCTGGAAATGGCAAGAGGAACGGAACGATGGGAAGAACTAGTACCGAGAGAAGTTGCAGCATATCTTAATGAAAATAATTTGGTTGATCGATTTAGGAGAGAGTTTGGAATACAAACACTCGCGCAATTAGATGAAAAAGATAATATATCAAAAACGGAAACCGCAGAAGAAGAACAAAGACATACAAGAGAAGAATGAGAAAGATGACAATGAGAAATATAAAATCTAATGAAGATCGTTTCATTGCAACAATGCTCGGCTTGGCTCTTGGCGATACGCTAGGTATGCCGGTGGAAGGTTGGAAGAAAGCACGGATTGAAAAATATGTTGGCAGGATAACTCATCCCATCAGTCCGGTCTTAGTCTATGGAAAATCAGAAGAATTAATCTCGCGCGATGAATTTGGTCCATTAAAATACTACACTCAAGATCTTCAACGAGGAGAATATACAGATGATACAATTTTATCAAAAGCGTTAGCAGAATCGTTAGTAGAAGTAGGAGATTTTAATCTCTTTGATATTGCCGAAAGACAAGTCGCAGAATATACGAAAAGACTGCGACCAGATGGAAGTGTGTTTAGCGGCTTTGGTAAAACGACGAGCGATGGATTTAAACGATTGATCGCGGGTGTCTCGCCTCTAGAGTCTGGAGTGATTGGCGGACCAGGTAATGCTCCGGCGATGAAAATGGCGCCACTCGGTTTATTCATGGCAGCACGTGATAGTTATGGTGATGAATATAAAGAAGGCTTACGTTGGGCGGAATTGATCGGAAGAATAACCCATCACGACCCACGCTCAATTGTTTCGGGAGTAGTGCAAGCGCATGCAGTTTATGCTATGATACACGATTGTTCTCGGAATGGATTCATCGATTCATGCGTCGATGTATGTCAGCAAAATGAACAACCCGTTAGTGCGTTGTTTCCACTGTGGCAAAAAGGATCGCTCTACACTCGGCTGCAATGGATTCAAGATCATCAAGATGCCTCGAGTGATGAAGCACACAAAAAACTGGGATCAAATAGTAATGTCTTCTGCTCGTATCCATTTGCTCTGTTCATGGTTCAGAAGTATTGGGATTCTCCACTGGAGGGATTAATTGAAACGGTTAATTCTGGTGGTGATTGTGACACAACCGGATCAATGTATGGGGCGTTAGCTGGTGCGAAAAACGGAATGGCCATTTTTCCGAAAGAATGGTTAGATGTGTTGGAAGGAAGAGAAGAGTTGGAGGAATTAGGAAGAAAATTATACTTATTAAAATGAAAAACCCAACCGCCGCAAGCGGCGGGGTACAAGAAAAGAAGCTACGACTTCTTTTCTGTACAGAAAGCTCGGGCT
>Ga0209515_10006065_pt1 | contig 15251 bp, 15 predicted proteins | sample Subgroupgradi54m_FD_187454 | JGI IMG/M metagenome (GOLD analysis project Ga0209515, IMG submission 187454) | Subsurface groundwater microbial communities from S. Glens Falls, New York, USA - GMW60B uncontaminated upgradient, 5.4 m (SPAdes)... ...
GCCGTTTCTTTACCATTAAACAATAAGTCAAATTCTGGGGTAATAATTTTCGCCTGGATTTCAGGCCATTTTGGATGAAACGGATCGAACACAATGTATTTCACAGCTTCGTTCAGCATACCTTTGTTTTTTGGCAACCCCGGATGCGTTGCCCAATGTTCGCTTTCCGCCACAGACTTGAGCGCAGGCTGCGCAAGGCCTCGATTGGCAAGCTCGATTTGCCCTGCCGAAGCGGTCAGTGCTTTCACAACTTCCCAAGCTTCTTTTTTATGCTGCGAGGATTTTAAAACCGCGTAACCGGAGCCGCCAGTTCCGAATTTCCGGATTCCTTTTGAATTTTTGGGGAACATCGCAACGTCCCAGTTGAATTTGTAATTGCGAAGCCCGGGCGTTTCCCAAATTCCGGAAAGAAACATGGCCAAGCGACCGCTTGAAAACATCACATCGATCCCCATTCCCAGGTTCGAAAGTGCGACCGGTGTCGGCATCACTTTGTATTTGTTGATCAAGTCGGCATAAAATTGAAGCCCTTCAACAGCAAGCGGGTCATCGATCAAGGTTATTGTTGGTTTCTTTGTGTCGTCAACCACATTGCGGCCATTTCCATAAATGAAATTCTGCCAAGCCCAACCGTAAAAGCCATACTGAACGATTCGGCCGGTTTTGTCCTTTTTGGTGAGTGCTTTCGCTTTTTCCAGCATGTCGTCCCATGTCCAATTATCGGTCGGATAGGGAACTTTGGCTTCGTCAAAAATGTCTTTGTTGTAAAAAACGCATGCGAAAGGCGCCACATCGCGCGGAATCGCATACAATTTTCCATCCACCGTAAATCGATCTAAAATTTCTGGAAAAAAATCGTGAATGGGAAAACTCGGGTCTTCTTTAATGAAGGGTGTTAAATCTTCCAAGACATTTTTCGTAGCAAAAGTAACAAAATAATTTACTTCTGTTGCCATCACATCTGGCGCAGAACCTCCCGCAACCCGGGTGAGCATTTTGCTGTCGTAACCGCTGTAAGGCGTATGTTCAAACATAATTTTAATCTCGGGATGTTCTTTCTGCCAAGGTTCGATGGAATGGGTAATAATATCGATTTCCTCAGGGCTCCCCCAAAAAGCAACTTTAACTTCAACAGGCTGGCTTCCGTTGGCCACTTGTTTCCCGCAACCATTTAAAAAACTCGCGACTAAAGTAAACAGAAAAAACTTGATGAAGATTTTCCTCATGGATTATGCCCAGATTCTATGTTTGATGGTTTCTGTTATTTCTTTGGTAGGATAAAGATCAAAAATAATTTCGTCCGGCTGGAACCATAATTTAATTTCCCGCTCGGCTTCCTTTAAATTGGAAGATGCGTGAATCACATTTTCGTAAACGCCTTTTGTGGTAATCCGGCCGTATTGGCCGCGGATGGTGACTGAATCGGCTTCTTCGGGATTGGTTGAGCCCGAAAGGGCCCGGACTTTCTGGATAGCATCTTCTCCGCAGTAAACCATCGCCATTACTTTTTTACGGTTGTGGTATTCGCCTATCAAATATCCGATCAGCTCTTCAAAAAAAGGTTTGGCGCGCAGCGATTCGTAATGCGCAACCGCAAGTTCTCGTGAGACTCGAAGGCATTTTGCGGCGGCAATTTCAAGTTTTGTTTCTGACAGTCTGGTTAAAATATTTCCCGTTAAAGACTTCGAAATACCATCCGGCTTGATGATAACCAGCGTTTGTTCCATTGCCATTTTAAAACCCTGTCCTCCTGACTCTTAACCAAGTGTCTTTCAGACATAAAAGAGTTGGGAATTATAACAAATCGGGCGAACTTATCGCAAGAAATACTTTTCCAAAAGATTTTTTTTCAGATAAAGATATTTGGAGAAACGGCGCCAACTTCCAAATTAAATTTTTATTCTTAACCGCCGTTTCTCCGATTCCATTTAATATTTCATAAGCGAAGGAGCGGTAGAACTCTGACTAGCTTGACCTTCGACGCATCGCCTTTGATCAATTGCTCAGCCATGACTAACCTATGAAAAAACATGGAAGTCATGACAGTCTCTCCGCTTCAATTACATTTTCATAAGTGGCGGAGAGGCAGGGATTCGAACCCTGGAGACCCTTTTGAGGCCTACGCACTTTCCAGGCGCGCCCGTTCGGCCACTCCGGCACCTCTCCAACTATCTAAATCCAAACGTTATTTAGAACTATCACAACTTCTAGAGGCCGTTCGGCCACTCCGCCCCAAAGCTACGTAAAACTTAAGAATAATATCATAAATAAAAAGCTTTGGGGCAGGCCTGACTACCCAATTAAATTAATTTGATTTCCAATGAAAGTCAGGCCCGGCATCTCTCCATAAAATACCATTGTAAACTTTGGATTGGAGACTTTGTCCGAAACTTGTGGTTTAGGCAGTTTTTTTCTCACTTAATTTAACCTGCGAAGGATTTGCGGGCGGAACTGCGCCGGGAGGCAGAGGTGGAAATGGCGGAGGCGGTTTCATGCCGGAATAATAAATTTTTTGAATTTCATCTGTAATTCCCTGGACGTCTTTGCTAGTCGCCCCATTTGCAACCATTTTTTTGCGTTTCTCTATCAGAGCTTCCAATTCCTGTTTTTGCGCGGGGGAAAGTTGCGACCCGGGAGGAGGCATTGCGGGCTGCGGCATCCGCGTCTGCGGAAAAGCATTTTGAATTAATTTCATCGCATTCATCCGCACATCATCAATTTCTTTTGCTTTCGCTTGAACCTGCCCCGGCGGCGCTTGTTTTGCGATCAATTCGTTTCGTTCTTTTACCAATTGATTTAACTTTTGCTTGTTTTTCTCAATCTCAAGGATGGCATTCCGCTGATTTTCAGGAAGCGCTTGCAAATTGAGCGGCGCGGGAGCTTGCCCGGTTTGCGGTTTGACTTCTTTTTCATCTGCTAAAACCAAAAGCGGCCGGGAAAGAACGCCGGAAAATAAAACAAACAAAAAAACACAAACGTTTAAACGAAAATTTTTGTTAATCAAGTGATGATCTCCTTTTAGATTATCTTTTTTCTTTGCGTAAATTTTTAAAAAACTCCTGCACCAGCAGCCGCGACTCTAATTCTAGCACGCCTTGGACGACATTCAATTGATGATTTAAGCGGCTGTCCCGCGGCAAATCATAGAGCGACGTGCACGCGCCCAGTTTCGGGTCCAACGCTCCGAAAATCAAGCTTTCACAATGTGATAGCACGAGAGCGCCGGCACACATGGGGCACGGTTCCAAAGTTACATAAAGCGACACTTTTTCAAGAGACCCGCGGTGAGATTCGCCGCCTTGCGCATGCATATAATCAGCTGCTTGGGTGATTGTGATCATCTCGGCGTGCGCCGTCGGGTCATGCAGAAGTTCCATTTGATTGTGCCCGCGCGCGATAATTTTATTTTGAAATACAGCGACCGCTCCAACAGGCACGTCGCCTTTTTGAAAAGCTTTTTTGGCTTCTTTTAAAGCTTCCCGCATGAAATTTTCGTGGATTTCTTTTTTTTCGTTTTCCATTGGGTTAAACTGTTTTACGACAATTGATAGACATCTGATTTAATTCTATTATAATGTCCGCGTCTTACTTCTTAGCATTCCTCTTTTTTTCTACACAAGCGGCCATAGCTCAATTGGATAGAGCATCAGTCTACGGAACTGAGGGTTGGCGGTTCAAATCCGTCTGGCCGCACTGACTTACCTATTTTCAACCAAATTGACTTAATCAAAGAGGTCAGTACTGCCCTGACATCATTTACAAATTCTTTTCATTTATAAGAGGTCAGGGCCGCAGTTTTATTTCCATCAACCGTTTGATTTAATCCAACGGAAATTTGGATGACCACGGATTCCGTCTGGCCGCACCAACTATCATAAAATAACTTTTACCAACAAAATTTGAAGTTGGTGCAGTCATGACTTCTCATTTTGGTTGGTTGATTTATTCTATTGAAAGTCATGGCCGCACTTACCTCTTGGCGCGAGACAATCTCCGGACCTTCAAATAATCAAGAAAGAACTGGACGAGAATCGTATAAAAAATAAGAATGCCGGAAAGAAACAAAATTGTTCTCGGCCGATACGGAAAATATTGCCGCGCCACCACCAACACACAAAGCGACGCCGTTACTGCCCAGAGAAATAAAACGGTTGATTGGTGTGACAACCCCTGCCGCACCAACCGGTAATGCAAATGAAAGATGTCACCTTTAAATGGGTTTTTGCCGCGCTTCAACCGGCTGATGATAACAAGAATTGTATTAAAAATCGGTACAAACAAAATCAAAAGTGGAATAAAAATAGCGAGCGCTACATAAGTCTTCACATGAAAAAATAGCGAAAAAACGCCGATTAAAAAACCGATGAAAAGACTTCCTGAATCTCCGAGATAAAATTTTGCCGGATAAGTATTGAAAGGAAGAATCCCGAGCAACGCGCAAGCCAAAGCAAGCGCGCCCGCCGCGATAAAATAATTATCAAAACATCCCAGTAAAAAAATAGTGAAACTCGCCATGGCCACCACGCCGGCGGCCAAACCGTCTAATCCATCAATTAAATTCACCGCGTTCATCATAAAAATAATCCAACCCACCATCACCGCACTCCCCAGCCAAACCGGAAGATAAAGCGCCGCGCCGCCGATGTTTGTAATTAAATCCAAGCGGAAACCCGAAAGCGGAAGAATGGAAACAATGATCACCTCGCTCAAGATTTTGATGGAATAATGAAGTGAACGCTGATCATCAATAAACCCAAGTAAAAAAATGAGCGTGGCGGCGGCCACAACACTAAATAATTTCCGAAAGTCCCCGAAGAATGTGCCCGGATATAGAATAAAAAGGACAAGAAAAGTAATGCTGAGTGAGAAAAAAATAATCGCGCCGCCGATTTCCGGAGGCATTATGCGGCCGGTTTTTGAAATCCGTTTTTTAATGCACGGGGCGACAAACACCCCTCCGCTGTAACTTAAAAATAAACTCGCAAAAGCGCTTCCGATAAAAAGCCCCCACGGAATTGCCCGGCTCAAATCGATCATTGAATTATCTCCGACAAAAGCTTTCTGTATTTCTGAAAAGCTGCGTCTCTAAAATTTGTCATTTCCACAAACGCGCGGGCATTTCTTCCCCATTTTGACAGTTCTTCAGGATTTCGAGCTAAATTTTTAATTTTATCTGCCGCTTCCATCGCCGAAGCGTTTTCCATTACAATACCGCAATTTGCTTCTCCAATCAAATGTGCTGATTCGCTTCGCTCTTCCAATAACCCCAAAATCGGACGCCCGCTTGCCAAAAGCGAATATGTTTTACTCGGCACAGAATACCCGGCGAGGCCTTTTTTTAACGATACAATGTGAAGGTCAGCGCTTGCAAACATTTCGGAAATTTGAGAACGGGGAACAAATGGAAGAAAAAGGATGTTTGTTAAATGCCGCGACTGCGCTTTTTCAATGACCGAGCGGCGCAGAGTGCCGTCTCCTACAAAAACAAAACGGATTTTCGGATCATCCGCTAATTTTTCTGCCACATCCAACAAAAAATCAAAATCCTGCACGAGGCCAAAATTTCCGGAATGCATTACGACAAAGCAATTCGTTAAAGAATGAGTTTTCGAAAACGGGTTTGATTTTGGGAGAACTTGAATCTCCGAGACATTCGACCAGTTTGGAATGATTTCGACTGCGCAAGCTCGCCCGCTTTCCGCCATTAAAACTTCCTTCATGTCGCGGCCGATCACAACAACCCGTTTCGCGTGTTTGACAACCAATTTGTGCAAACGCAAGAAAAACCGTGTGAAGATTCCCTCTTTTAATTGTCCGCTGCGCACGGCTGTCCCCGGGAAAAAATCCTGACAAACATACACATAAGGAAATTGCCTAATTCTGCAAGCAACAGAAGTCACAAAGGGAAGGAGCGGCGGGGAGGATTGGACAAAAACCATGTTCGGATTTGATTGAAATAAAACCGCAAAAGGAACGAGCGCGAGAAAAGAAACATAATTTAAAAATCGTTCAAATAAATTTGGGTTGTTGAACTGAAATGCCGGGAGCGTTACGACTTTTGGATTATGACCGAACGTTCGCTCGCTTCCGTCATCACGCCCGCCATAAAACGTGGCGGGTCCGCCTCCGGCGGAAAAGCCGGACGCCGGCCCGCAAATGACGGTAATTTTGAAATCTTTTGACAATTCTGAGACAAGATCCCTCAAAATAACGGCGGTTGCCTGCAAATCCGGGTAAAAATACCGATCGACGAAAAGTAATTTTTTCATTCGGTGGGGTTATTTAAGTTCTCTTCCACGCACAGAACGCGCCGGGTTTCCTTGATAGACAAAATAAGTTTCAGTATCATTCGTTACCACGCTGCCGGCTGTAATCACTGAATGCGTTCCCAAAATAACGCCGGGGCAGATTACGCATTTCGCACCAACCCAAACGCCATCGTGAATTTCGACCGGCTTTACAATTAAATCAAAAGATGTTTTCTTATAATCGTGGTTCCCTGTAAAAATTGCCGTGCCTTGAGAAATGCATACGTGGTTTCCAATCTTAATGGGGCTAAGATTGTCAATCCACACACCTTCCCCAATCCAAACATGCTCTCCCGCTTCCAGAAACCATGGATATTTCACACTCACGCGCGGTTTAATGACAAAATCTGTACCAATCCTTGCCCCAAAAAATATGAGCAGCCACTTCTTTAATTTTTGCGGCCACGGAATTTTGGTATCAACAAACAATGCATTGACAACATACCAACCCACTCTTTTTGAAAGATGTCCTGGATCATAAGAGCCCCGAGAATATTGTGATAAATCAACGTGACGCACTGGTTTATTTTTCCTTTCTTTTTGCTTCATGAATGTAAACGTCCACCAGAAAACGGTACCAGCCTCCTTGGATGGAATGAAAAATAAGTCCTTCCTTTCCATCCAAAAAACCCAATAGAAAGAAATACCGGAACAAAAAGTACAGGCCCGCTCTTAAAAAGATCGGCAATTTGTAATAAAAATGCTTAAAAAACCGTCGAACGCTTTTCATTTCTTTCGCTTCCCTTAGAAGTTCGCGCGAAGGTTTTCTTTGACCGTTCAAAACGTCATCGGCCTCACGCTGGGCATATGTATTATGCTTTTGCACCCAAAAACTAATTCCCTTCAAGTTTTCATCGACGAGATCCGCGCGAAGTTTTTCGACTTTCCCTTTCACAATGAATTTTTCGTCCATTTTAATATTTTCGGAGAAACCAAAGCCCTGGCGAAACAACCGGACAACCCAAAATGGGTAACAGCCTCCGTTTTTAATCCACTTATTTTGAAAATATATCCTCCGTTTAAACATATACCCATTCACCCCGTCGGCGGCTTGTGTAACAGCAACCTTAATTTCTGCTTTCAGCTCATCTGTAAGCCATTCGTCGGCATCTAAAACCAGAATCCAATTGTTCCTAAAAGAAGCGTTTTCAAGCGCCCAATTAAGCTGCTGGGAATGATATTCATATGAGTGCTCGAGAACATCGCAGTTCGCCTGTTTTGCAATTTCTGCTGTGCCATCGCTGCTGAATGAATCCACAATGACAATTTGATCTGCCCAGCCTTGGAGATGGTTCAGAAGTTTCCCCAAGTGAATTTTTTCATTGTAAGCCAAAACTAAAACAGAAACCGCTGTTTTGCTGCTCATCTTACATTTCTCATTTTGCACTTGACTACTTGGCTCTTTTTTTTAGCTACGGGAGTGTGTTTGCAATACTTCTTGGTATAAAGTTTCGATTTGTTTGCCAATGACATCCCAATTGTAACGTGCCAAGATCAAATTCTTTCCATTAATTCCCATCCGGTTTGCCATCCATTCATCTCCCGCGATGCGGATCATCGCCTGCGCAAGCTCGTTTTCATCATAACGAATCAAAAACCCTGCCTGTTTTGATTCAATTTCATCAAACGAACATTCTTGAGTAGCCACCACAGGCAAGCCGGAGGCCATCGCTTCCAAAAGAGCGATTGATAACACTTCGTCATGCGATGGAAGCGCGAAAAGGTTAGCGTCCACCAAAAGCTCCTTTTTTTCTTCACCGAAAATCGACCCTAAAAAGGTGACGGCTTTCTCGAGGCGGTAATCTGCAACAAGTTTTTTTAAGTTCTTCGCATAATTTTTATCTTCCTCGGGACCTGCAATTAACAATTGCGTTTGGTGAAACCGGTTGAAGAATTTGTGGAAACCTTTGATTAAAAGATCGATTCCTTTCTTTGGATGAATTCTCCCCAGAAAAAGCACCAGGAATTTTTGCGCGATTTCCGGATGTTTTGAGCGAAACCGGCCTTTCACGGAAAGATTCTCGAGTTCCGATAAATCAATGCCATTTGGAATGATGGTTGTGGGAGCCGCAACGTGAAACGCTTGAACGCTTCTCTCTTCGTGTTGAGTCACACAAATAATAGAAACCGCATGATTCAAATTGGATCTTTCCCAAAACTGCGCGTAAATCTGTTTGCGGATTGCATGATGTTTGAGCGGCCACGGATTGAGCATCCCATGAATGTGATACACGTATGGAATGTTCGCTCGCCGCGCACACGCAGCCGCATATGACAAGGGAAACATCCATAGCCCATGAATGTGAACCAATTCGTATTGCGGGATTAAGTTCTCGATTGTTTGTTTCATTCGAAATGAAAATTGATAATGCGACCTTATTTTTAGGCAAGTCTGCCTCACTCCAGAAATATCTTTTGGAGGCTGTCGATCATTTTCACAAGTGGTAAGGATCGCAACCTCGTTATTTCTCTTTTGGACGTTTACCAATCCAAGGAGAACTCGATAAACACCCCCCCACTTAGGATCCAAACCCGTCATTACATGAAGAATTTTCATGCTTCCTCTTTCGGTACTACAACAGTTCTAAAAACCGATCTCCCGTTTCTTAAAAACCCATGCTCGTTTTCAAGCACTTGTAAACACCCCCTACCTTTTAAACGAAAAAGTGCTTATTTTTGCGATAATGAAAAAAGCGAGCGAATAATAACCGAAAAAAACGACAATTTGAAGTGAGCGTACTGCCATTCCGATCGTTAGTAAACAAAGTGTGTACAATGCGGCACCGACTTTGCCCGTGCCCAAATAAGGAATTAATTGATCCAGGTTACGCGAAAGCATTCCAAATAAAATACCACCCAGGATAATCCCGACCACACCAAACGATACGTAAAAATCGCCTAAAACCGAATAAGAATAAGTCATGTCCTTGACACCAATAATGTCTCTCGCAAATAACCAACCAAATCCTACTGGCTTGTCTTCCCATAGGAACCTGGGAACCGGCCGGGTTAGAAGATACCACAACTCACCAAAGTAAACAAAATCGTACTGCTTTGGGACATAATCAATCAACCTCGAAAATTGGCAAAAATTATCATCAACGGTGACATATCGGTCGGGTTCCCGCGTCTCGATTGAAAAGATACCCTCCTTCTGATTTAAAAAGCCGCCCGAACGTTTGTACACTTGCACTTCCATCAAATACGAAAGAATAAAAATCCCAATTGAGAAGAAAAGCAATAAAAATTTCCTTTTTCTCTGCGGAAGGGTGAGATAAATGGTCAACATCGGCGCCAATACAACAAACCCCAAAACCTGCCGAGTTCCCATATAAAATTCCGCCATCCAAACAACAGCCGTCAAAAAAATCAAAATCATTTTCTTAATCCAATTCCTTCTGAAACTCACAACATAAAACGCAACGAGACTGGGGAATATTACAAAAAAGAAATCGAGTGATAATACAAGCACCCGTTCATCCCCCAGAATGTCTCGACGCCATCCCACATCTGCTCCGTAATACCTCGAACTCAAAATTCCCTCGATCACTTTCGAAAGGGACCAGTCCGAATAGTAAAAATAGGGAAATGCTCCGATACAAAATGCAAGGGCAAGCAGGATAAATGAAAAGTTGGGGGAATGCGGGTCTTTTAATTCCAAAAATCTTTTCCTGATCCATCGAAAAGGCGGCAGCAAATATCCCGCTTGAACGGCAAGGGTAAAAAGAAACACATACATCATGCTCTGTGCGGCTGTTTCTATTTTCAATTGGTAAATCGCAGGGATCATCTGAATTACGTCGCTCAAGATCCAATAAATAATTCCAAAAAGAACCACGTTTCGGGCCGAAAAAAATACGAACCGCTTCGTTGCCACTTGCAACAAGTAGGAGAGCCCAATAAGGCCTGTAATCAGCCACGCGAATTGCCGAAGATTTTCCCACGATGTATCTTCCAAACCAAACAAAAGGCCTTTTAATGAAAAAATGACCGCTGAAAGCACGAGCCAGAAAAGTTCACTTGGGAGATGAAGTTTTTGTCTCGAAATAACGGAATCAAAATGGGGCCCGTGTTTTGGACTACTGTTTGGCGAGTAAGCTGTCATTTGTCAAAACCCTTCAAAGAAATTTTTAATTTGAGTTTGGTAGCGTTCCCAAGAAAACCGTTCTGCTTTTTGCCGGGCTTTCATTCCCATTTCCCTGCACAATGTACGGTTTTCATAAAGATACGCAATTTCTTCTCTTATGGCGCCAATGTCACGAATAGGCACCACAAAACCGTCTTCGCCGTCCTCAACCACATCGCGGCCGCCGGTATTTTCGGACACAATCACCGGAAGCCCCGATGCCATCGCTTCTAAAACAACCAAACCAAAACCTTCCGCAACAGATGGTAGAACGAGTAAATCTGCCGTTTTATAATGATTCTGCATTTCCGCGCGGGGAACGTGAGAAATGTGTTCGAAATATTCCGAGTATATCCGATATGGCTCACGGCTGCCCACAAAATTTCCTATCAAAATCAATTTCAAATCTTTGAGTTTCAATTGTTTCACAGCTTCAAGCAGATATTTAATTCCTTTTCGCTGGCCAATCGCGCCGACAAAAATAATGCGAAATAGACTGCTAAGTTTCGATTTGCTTTCTGCACAAGAAAACCGTTTTAAATCCACCCCGTATGAGATTATAAACGCTTTCTGGGTAGAAAAACCCGACTCCGCCAAGGAATTCTTCACAAAACTGGAACCGCACAGAATGGCATCCGACAACTCGATTTCTTCGCGTCTGTTTTCGCACCACCTCTCGCTTTGGAAACCGTAATTAATGGTCCCCGCAAAATCGGGATGCAAATTTGCTTCTTCTTTCAAAACCTCTCTCGCGTAATCAATGTAAGCGATTGGCTGATCAAGGACGCATTGAATGCCGCGTCGCTTCGCAGCTTGAAACGTTTCAAGGCAGGATCCGCTAAATCCGACGATCGTTGATATGTCGCCCAGCTTTCTTCGGCTGACATAGCCATCCATGGCACGATCGCAAACTTGAACCATCCAGTCCCGGAGTATGGGCGGTGTTTTGACTCGTTCAAACAATTGCCGGACACTTTCAAACCATGGATATTGGTGAATTAAATTGTCATCCAGCCCCGCCAAGAATCGCTTTTTAAATTCTCTTTGGATTGGAATTTTAAAAAAATCCGGTAAATGATTTAAAAAGCTGTATGGAAATTTATCTTTTTTAAAATAAACCGACGTGATGAATTGATTCAGCAAGCCGGCTTTTTGAATCGCAAGCGCCAACTGATAGGAATGCTGCGTTGCCGGGTGAAAGATATTGACCGATTTCATTTGGCTTTGAAAATCAACTTAACGATTCGAGATAGATCCATATAAGGATGCCGCTTCCTCTGGCGACCCCAAACAGGCCACTTCGCCTTTCTTTAAAAGAATAACACGCGAACAGAGTTCCCGTACAAGCTGCATGCTGTGAGACACAAACAAAATGATGGTTCCTTTTTTCTGAAATTCTTTTATTTTGCCGATGCACATTTTTTGGTAATCGCTGTCTCCCACGGCAAGCACTTCGTCAATTAAGAGAACTTCTGGGTCGCAATGAACGGCAACGGAAAATCCGAGGCGCGCAAACATCCCCGAGGAATATTTCTTGATGGGTTGATCAATAAACGCTTCAAGCCCCGCAAATGAAATGATCGTGTCTAATTTTTGTTTGATTTCGCGGCGGGGAAGCCCAAGAATGGATGCATTTAAAAAAATATTTTCGCGGCCGGAGAGTTCGCTGTGAAAACCGGCGTTCAGTTCGATTAAGGGAATCATGCGCCCGCTCACTTCAATCTCACCGGACGTTGGCTCTGTTACATTTGCAATTAATTTTAACAGTGTCGTTTTGCCGGCGCCGTTGGCCCCAATAATTCCGAGGGTTTCGCCTTGTTTCGCCTCAAATGAAATATCTTTAAGAGCCCAGAATTCTTTCGATGGCCCGAGCAGTTTCTGCACGCGGTAACTTTTTGACACGTTTTTAAAGAAGACGTTCGCATCCATTAAATTGCATCCGCAAATTTCATTTCGTAATATTTTAAAAAACGATAGCCGAAATAAAAAACAGCAACGCTTGTAACGGCTGATTGAATTAAAAGTTCCGGATGTGAAATGGCCCCGCCAAGCAAAAGACCGCGGTAAGATTCCACAATTCCTACCATTGGGTTTAATTGATACCAGAAACGGAATTTTTCCGGCACTTGGGCGAGCGGATAAACGACGGGTGTCATAAAAAGCCACACTTGAGACAAAAGCGATACAGCGTACGCCGCGTCCCGGAAAAACACATTCACAGTTGCTGCAAAAAATAAAAGGCCCATTGTAAAAATGATTAATAGAAACATGATCAGAAAACTCGACAAAATTCCAATCTGGTAAGGAACGTGGAAGAAATAAAAGAAAACCAAAAGCACAATAAACGAACACAAGAAATCCACCAGGAGGCCCAAAGTCGCAAAAATCGGAAAAATTTCTCGGGGAAAATAAATTTTTGTGACCAAATTCGGATAATTAATAATGATCGGGACCCCACGTGCGAGCGCGCCTGAGAAAAATGTCCACGGAAGAAGGCCGGCCAAAACAAAAATAGGATACGGCACATTTCCGGAAGACATTTTACCAAGCCTGGAAAACACAAATGTAAATACGATCATTTGCATGAGCGGCTGAATAATTGCCCACGCGACTCCAAGCAGTGTTTGTTTGTAACGGATTCTCACTTCCCGATAGGTCAGAAAAAAAATAAGCTCGTGGTAACGGCGCAGGGTTTCAAAAAAACTTTTCTTCGTTTTTTTCATGATTGTTTTGCGATTTTTCTGATTTCCAAAAGCTCCCGGAACATCCGAAAACTATCCGCAAACGGTCTCACTTGGCTTCTGCGATTATTCACCCACGTGACCGGAATTTCTTCCGCGGGCAATCCGAATTTTTGCGCAAGCAGCAAAATTTCAACATCAAACGCAAATCCGTTTTGTTTCGCTCGTGGAAATATTTTCTGAGCCGCTTCGCGGCGAAATGCTTTAAATCCGCATTGCGTGTCCTGGAACCGAAGCGGTGTCATACATTTCACAACCAGATTAAAAACCCTACCCATATTTCGCCGGTAACAAGGTTGTTTTATTTTAATATGAGCCCCCGGAATGCTTCGCGATCCAATCAAAATTGCCGCCCCGTGTTTTTTAAATATTTGCATGAACCTGCCGATTTCTTGCGCGGGTGTCGACAAATCAGCGTCCGTGAAAAAAATAAAATCCCCCTTTGCTTCCAACATTCCCTGCCGAACCGCAAATCCTTTGCCGTGATTACGGCTGTTATGGAAGAGGCGGAGAGTTTGGTATTTATTTGTCAGTTCTTCCAAAATCCCGGAAGTGCAGTCCGAGCTCCCGTCGTTAATGACAATGGCTTCGTAAGAATTATGACGCCGCTCCAAATAACCAATCAACCGGCTGAGCGTTTTTCTAATTCTTTTTTCTTCGTTATAAACAGGGATAACAACGGATAATTCCGGATGACCCACACAAGACCTCTTCTGCTTAACACCTTCTTCTTATTTTCGTCCAACGAGCGGAATGTCTTGAAGGTTTGGGGAAGGTAATGGCGGAGAGGGGGGAATCGATTTTGAAATTCTCCCCAACTCCTTGAATCACAATATGATGCGCGAAGTTCAGATTATTCGCAAGAAATTTTCACTGTCAATTATTTCAATGACACCAATGACGAAATGTGATTCTTGAAGCACTTTGGTCACAAATTGGTCACAAAGTTAACGCCAAGAAGGCGGCCGCGCCAAGACAAGATTATCAACCTGAATTTTATCTTCCAACTGGCAACTTTCCAGATGCTTCACTTTCAGTTTCATGTGCGCGTGCGCCACTTGCTTGAGTTCTTCTGCTTTTCTTCCAATTGGGATCACAACCACAATTTGTTTGTCCGGAAACGTGCTCTTAATCGCATCAAGAGCGGGGATTAAATCGCTATCACCTGAAACAACAATTGCCGTATCGTAAAGATTCGCAACTGCGGTTTGAAAAAGTTTGATTGCAATATTAACATCAGTTTGTTTTTCCTCGTAGGTCTGGTAGGTTTTTCCGCACTGCTTACACAACTTGTCTTTTCTTCTGAATGCTCCGAATATTGGTTTTACGCCTTTCAACTCAAGTGCTCTCACGTATGTTTTGTGCTTTTCAACCTTCCCCGGCGACCAAGTGGCGTAAGCTGTGAAATAAAAGACCTGTGTAATTTTGTCGGTATGTGGAACAAAACATCGTGCCAATTTGGCAAGGTCGAGCCATTTGTATTTGTGAAAGGTGGGATTACCATCCAAGGCGTGATAAAGATTAAAACCGTCAACGAACACTGCAACACGAGCCATAAAAGTCCCCTAAAATAAAAATCCCGGATTCACAGGAATCCGGGGCCAACGAAACACGAGGTCTCGCTGGGATGATGTTGAAGTATAACTCTTAAGATACCTTTGCGTCAACCTTATCATTTTTCGACCTTTTCTGAGCATAAATTGAGCATTTTCTAACACCTTATCATTGCGAACTTATATCATATTTGAGCGTCTTCCTGCCACTCGATTTTCGCTGTTCAAGCCATTGAAGTACATCATTTTCTCGGAAACGGACGGATTTGCCTAACTTGTAATGCGGAATAAATTCCGTGTGCGTCCAGAGATAAATTGTCGCTGGTCTCACCTTGAGTACTTCGCTTAATTCTTTCGCCGTTAAAAATCGTTCCACTTCGCGCCTATTTCCCGATATGGTTTAACATTGAGCTTAAGGCTTGCGGAGGCAAACCCATCATTTTTGACAAACCATCAAATTTATGGCTGTCTTGGCAACTTGTGTACGTGAGATTGTAACAATGCCTGCAGCCTGCGTATTTGC
>Ga0209515_10006066_pt1 | contig 15241 bp, 20 predicted proteins | sample Subgroupgradi54m_FD_187454 | JGI IMG/M metagenome (GOLD analysis project Ga0209515, IMG submission 187454) | Subsurface groundwater microbial communities from S. Glens Falls, New York, USA - GMW60B uncontaminated upgradient, 5.4 m (SPAdes)... ...
GCTGGCGAAATTCGTGCTGCCGACCGGGTGGTGCTGCCGGGTCAGGGCGCCATGCCCGACTGCATGCGCAATCTGCGTGAGTCCGGCCTGCTCGAAGTTGTCCTTAAGGTGGCTGAAAACACACCGTTATTGGGCGTATGTGTGGGCGAGCAAATGCTGTTTGACTGGAGCGCCGAGGGCGATGTCGCCGGGCTGGGGCTGATGCCCGGCAAGGTGATCCGCTTTTCCGCCGAGCGCATGGTGCAGCCGGACGGCAGCCGTTTGAAAGTGCCGCACATGGGCTGGAACCGTGTGCACCAGACCCAGCCGCATGCCCTCTGGCAGGGCATTGAAGACAACAGTTATTTTTATTTTGTGCACAGCTACTACGTTGTTCCGAACGATCCCGCGCTCACCGTCGGCGAGGCGGAGCATGGCGCGCCTTTTGCATGTGTGGTGGCGCGTGACAATATTTTTGCCACCCAGTTTCATCCGGAAAAAAGCGCCGCGACCGGGCTTAAACTGTACGAAAATTTTGTTCACTGGAACCCCTGAAGAAGTACTGAGCAAGCAAAAAGCCGGAAATTCTCTAACGTGAATATGTTCCAAGCCTTTGTTGTACCAACCCGTGCTCTCGCTCGCCTGCGGCTGCTCGCGACAAAACTCGCACTTGTTCAGGCCTTCCCTAACTTCTCTTCTCTCCCATCATGTTGCTGATCCCTGCAATCGACCTGAAAGACGGTCAGTGTGTGCGCCTCAAACAGGGCGACATGGACAAAGCCACCATTTTCTCCGACGACCCGGGCGCGATGGCGCGCCGCTGGCTTGAACAGGGCGCGCGACGGCTGCATCTGGTGGATCTGAACGGCGCCTTTGCCGGAAAACCGAAAAACGAAGCGGCGGTCAAAGCCATCCTCAAGGAAGTCGATGGACAAATCCCCGTGCAACTGGGCGGCGGCATTCGCGATCTGGATACGATTGAACGCTATCTCGACGGCGGCCTGTCCTACATCATCATCGGCACGGCGGCGGTGAAAAATCCCGGCTTTTTGCACGATGCCTGCAGCGCTTTCCCAGGCCAGATCATCGTCGGCCTGGATGCCAAGGATGGCAAGGTGGCCACCGATGGCTGGAGCAAACTGACCGGCCATGACGTGCTCGACCTGGCGCAGAAATTTCAGGACTATGGCGTCGAGAGCGTCATTTATACTGACATCGGCCGCGACGGCATGCTGTCCGGCGTGAATATCGAAGCCACCGTGCGGCTGGCGCAGGGCTTGACGATTCCCGTCATTGCCAGCGGCGGCCTGGCCGGCATGACGGATGTGGAGCGCCTGTGTGCCGTCGAACACGAAGGCATCGAAGGCGCCATCTGCGGCCGCGCGGTGTATGACGGCAATCTCGATTTCGCCCAGGCGCAAGCCAAGGCGGATGAACTGAACGGTGAAACCGAATAATTCAAAAACAAATTCCACCGCAGAGACGCAGAGAACGCAGAGAAACCCCTGATTTTCTCTGCGTTCTCTGCGCCTCTGCGGTGGGGGTGGAAGTTAACAATGCTCGCTAAACGCATCATCCCCTGCATGGACGTGACCGGCGGCCGGGTCGTCAAAGGGATCAATTTCGTCAATCTGATCGACGCCGGTGATCCGGTCGAGATCGCGCGCCGCTATGACGATCAGGGCGCGGACGAGCTGACCTTTCTCGACATCACCGCATCCAGCGATCAGCGCGATTTGATCCTCGAAGTGATCGAAGCGGTCGCCTCGCAAGTCTTCATTCCACTCACCGTCGGCGGCGGCGTGCGCGTGGTCGAGGATGTGCGGCGCTTGCTCAACGCGGGCGCGGACAAGGTGTCGATCAACACTTCGGCCGTGCAAAATCCGCAGCTGGTGCGCGATGCCAGCGCACGTTATGGTGCGCAATGCATCGTCGTGGCGATCGACGCCAAGCGCAGCGGCGAAAACACCTGGCAGGTCTATACCCACGGCGGACGCAACGCCACCGGCCTCGACGCGGTCGAGTGGGCGCAGAAAATGGAAACGCTGGGCGCAGGCGAGATTCTGCTCACCAGCATGGACAAGGATGGCACCCGCAGCGGTTTTGATCTGGCGTTGACGCGCGCAATTTCGGATGCGGTGACGATCCCCGTGATCGCCAGCGGCGGTGTGGGCAGCCTCGACGATCTGGCCGATGGCGTGAACATCGGTCGCGCCGATGCGGTATTGGCCGCCAGCATTTTTCACTACGGCCAACACACGGTCGGCGAAGCCAAGCGCCACATGGCAGCGCGCGGTATTCCGGTGAGGTTGTGATGAATGCAAATGGCACAGCAGCGTGGCTGGACAAGATAAAGTGGGACGCACAGGGCCTGGTGCCGGTGATCGCCCAGGAACTGGGCAGCAACAAGGTACTGATGTTCGCCTGGATGAACCGCGAAGCCTTGCAAAAAACCGTGGCGACGAAGCAGGCGCACTACTGGTCGCGCTCGCGCAACAAACTGTGGCACAAGGGCGAGGAGTCCGGCCACACCCAGCAAGTGCACGACGTGCGGCTCGATTGTGATGAAGATGTGATTCTGCTGACGGTCGAGCAACACGGCGGTGTCGCTTGTCACACCGGGCGGCACAATTGTTTTTTTCAGCAATTGCAAGGCGATGCGGATAATGCGCAATGGCACACGGTGGAGCCGGTACTTAAAGACCCGCACACCCTTTACGGGAAAACGAAATGAGCGACACCTTGAATCGACTCGCGCAGATCATCGAGTCGCGCAAACCGCACAACGGCGGCGATGCCGAGAAGTCCTACATCGCGCGCTTGTTCAGTAAAGGCCCGGATGCGATTCTGAAGAAAATCGGCGAAGAAGCCACCGAAACGGTAATGGCCGCCAAAGATGGCGCGCGTGACAAGATCGTCTATGAAACCGCCGATCTCTGGTTTCACAGCCTCATCATGCTGGCGCAATACGATTTAACACCGGACGATGTGTTGCGCGAACTGGCACGGCGCGAAGGATTGTCCGGGCTGGAAGAGAAAGCCGCGCGCAAGGATGAGGCACGCGACGCCAGCGAACAGAAGGGGGCATGACATGGATGACTGCATTTTCTGCAAGATCATTGCCGGGAAAATCCCTTGCAAAAAGGTATATGAAGATGAAGACATCTTCGCCTTTCACGACATTCATCCACACGCGCCGGTGCATTTCATGATCATTCCGAAACAGCACATTCCTTCGCTGACGGAAGCGAACATGAGCCATCATCAGGCGCTGGGGAAGATGCTGGCGATGGCGGGAACCTTGGCGCGCGAACAAGGCGCGACCGATGGCTTCCGCACCATCATCAACGCTGGCCGGATCGGTCAGCAAGAGGTGTATCATTTGCACATGCATGTGCTGAGCGGGCCAGAACCGCTGGGCGCCATGCTTTCAAGACAATTTGTGGTGTGAGGTCAATCATGGGCGCTTGGGGTATTGGACATTGGTTAATTGTGTTGCTGATCGTGGTGCTCGTGTTTGGCACCAAGAAACTGGGCAGCGTCGGCAAGGATCTAGGCAGTGCGGTCAAGGGTTTCAAGGACGGCATGAAAGGCGAGGACGAAAAGAAAGATGCCGCCGCCAAGGATGTCACGACGATTGATGTCGAAGTCAAGGAAAAGAAAAACAGCTGATTATTGAGATTCCATAAATGATCACGGCATTCAAACCGGAGTTTGTCATTCCCGCGCAGGCGGGAATCCATTGAGACGGTTGATTAACTTGGATTCCCGCCTGCGCGGGAATGACGAGCTTCGTTGTTTAGTCTGTCATGATTTCATTTGCGAAAATATCAATAAATAGGGCCGGGCTCTATTTGATTCGTCGGCGTGAGACCAACAGGCTCACGCTTTTTTATTCATAAAATTCAACATGTTTGACATTGGCCTGTCCGAACTCGGAGTGATTGGCGTGGTCGCCCTGGTGGTGCTCGGCCCCGAGCGCCTGCCCAAGGTCGCCCGTGCTGCGGGTCGCTGGGCGGGTAAGGTGCAACGCTATGTCAGCGATGTCAAGGCCGATATCAATCGCGAAGCCGAACTGGCCGAGTTGAAGGCGCTGCAAAAAGACGTGAACGCCATGCAGCAGTCGGTGAACGACGAACTCCAGCAGATTCACTCGTCACTGGAGGACGAAGATACTGCGCCGCTGGTGTATCGAACGCGCAAGAAAAATCTGCGCCTGCGCCGCAGCGTCGTGCCGCTCTGGTATAAACGCCAGCACGGGGTGCGTGCCTATATTCAAAGCGGCGCCGCGCGCGTCAAGCGGCATCGTAAAGGCGTTCTGTGAATAGCCTGCCAGAATCCACCGACAGCAAGGACACCTTCGTCTCGCATCTGATCGAGTTGCGCGACCGCTTGCTGCGCGCGGTGATCGTGTTGCTGGCGATGTTTGGCGTGCTGTGCATCTGGCCCGGCCCGGCGGGTGTGTACGACGTACTTGCCGCGCCGATGATCGCCAATCTCCCCGCCGGTTCCAAGATGATCGCCACCGGCGTCGTCGCGCCCTTCTTCATTCCGATCAAGGTCACCTTGCTGGCCGCCTTCATGCTGGCGCTGCCCTATGTGCTGTATCAAGCTTGGCGTTTCGTCGCCCCCGGTCTGTATCAGCACGAACGCCGCCTGACCCTGCCGATTTTGACGTCCAGTGTGCTGCTGTTTTATGTCGGCGTGGCGTTTTGTTATTTCTTCGTGTTTGGCAATGTCTTCAAGTTCATCGCCGCCTTTGCCCCTGCCAGCATTCAGGTCGCCCCGGATATCGAGCAATACGTCGGCTTTGCCATGACCATGTTCCTCGCCTTCGGTCTCGCCTTTGAAACCCCGATCGTTGTCATCGTGCTGGTGCTGCTGGGTATGGTATCGGTCGCCAAGCTGTGCGAATGGCGAGGCTATGTGGCGATCGCGATTGCTGTCATTTCCGCCATCGTCACGCCACCGGATGTATTCTCCCAGCTCGCGCTCGGCATCCCGATGTATATCCTCTACGAACTGGGAATCCTGGTGAGCCGTATGGTGAAACAGAACAATAAAACAGCAGCGGAAGAAGATCCGGCGTAGTGACTCCTGGACCAGTAATATGGATTCATAAGGCAGTCACTTGGGCGACAGTATTTCTTGCCACTACGACCGTCCCTCACTCCAACCCTCTCCTCCCGGGAGAGGGTTGGAGTGAGGGACGGTCATGGCAAGAAGATATGTATTGAACAATTCCGGTCAAAACAGATAGACGTTGCGCAGCGGCTCGGCATGAGCCAGTGGGAGAATCGTGTCCGATAACGTGTAGCGGTGTGGAGACGCGCGCCTCTCCAAATTGCCATCGGTTTCTGCGGCGTGGGTCTGTTCGGGGAAGAGGGCATCCCCATCGGTCATCGACACCGCATATTCTTCCGCGTCAGCGTGACCGGGCGCACGATCGCCCACATCGTCGGGCTGATGCAGCGCAATTTTCATGTTCTGGAACCGGACCGGCCCGAAGATGCTGGCGAACGCGCAATCGGCGGCATCGCGGCCGACGGCGATGCGCATCAGATGTGTGCGTTTGCAGATACCGGCCGGGTCTTCGACATACCAGCGGCCACCCACATAGGCTTCAATGTAGGCGTGGAAATCAGGCGGGCCCGAGCTGGCGTCTGCGCCATAGTCGTATCCCGTGACAAAACGGGCGGGAATATTGAGCGCGCGCAGCAAGGCAATCGCCAGATGGGCATAGTCGCGGCAAATGCCGCGCCGACTGGTCAACACTTCCATCGCCGACGTATTCCAGCCGGTCTCGCCGGAAGCAAACTGGATGTGATGGCGCACCCATTTACAGATCGCGTCAACCCGCGCGTAGCCCGGCGCCACATCACCGAACTCCTGCTGGGCGAAGTTGAGCAGTTGATCGGATTGACAATAGCGGCTGGGGAAAAGATAAGTGGTCACGCGATCCGGAATTTCAGACACTCGATGATCCGGGATGGCGCTGAGCGGTACAAAGAAATGATCGACCACCAGCGCGGCGTCATGCTCCACTTTCAGCACGCCACTGTGTGCGCGCACACGCAGTACGCGATTGCCGAAGCTGTCGGTGTATTCATAGCGCCGGTCATGACCGGTCACCACCAACGCCTCGCCCAGGATTTTTTGCCGCACGCGATGGGGCAACGCCAGTTTGAAGAGGAATTCGCTGTCGCCATTCACCTGATAGTTCAGGGTGGTGTGTAGGTTCAAATAGAAAGACATATCCGCAGTGTAGAAACCGATTGCAGATACATCCATCGGTGCCGCATTCAAGGCAGTGAGATAAATTCTGATTGCTCTGTCAGCATCCTCCTACAGCTGGATGCGCCCGGCATTCCATGGTGCGGCAAGCCGTCGCGGAATATCCCATCATCACCTATGATGAAGGCTTCACAGGCCGGGCCCGCACCGACGCCACCTTTGCGCAAGCCAAACTGGTGCCGGACATCGTCATGTCCGCGCTCGATGCCGATGTGATCAAAACTTATGTGGAATTGGGGCTGGGCGTAGGCATCGTCGCATCGATCGCCTTCAATCCTGCACGCGATACAGGACTGAGCCTGCTGGACAGCGACCATCTATTCCCCGACAACACCACGCGCATCGCAATTCATCGCGGACATTATTTGCGTGGGCTTGCGTATCGTTTCATTGAGTTGTGCTCGAGTGCGTTGAGTGAGAGTACGGTGAAAGCGGCGCTCGCGCCCGAAGCCGGGACAGAAAATTTCTAACGACGCTGTAGAAAATTCATGCCGAACCGGGTGGTTCAATATGGGCAGCTTGTAGGGTGTGCAACTTTGTTGCGCACGCGAGTCTCAAACCGGGCTGGACATAATTTTCGAGGGAATGGGAATCACCTACGCGTGGGCAACAAGTTGCCCACCCTACCTCGCTCATTTGATGGATCTCACAGATAGTTCTCCTGCCTCCTTGAGAGATATCCCTTCTTCTTTTGAAAGCGCAAGGGTCACAAATCCTTCCCGAACATTTTCGGCAGACATTTTCCAGCGAACGTTGAATACCTGAGCATCCTTGATCAGCACTTTATCGTTCGAGTTCTGTGCAACAACCTTTACATGGGCCCCAGGCGTGACCAAATCAGAGTTGACGACATAGAGCTCGACCATTTGGCGGTAGTCAGCAGGATTATCGTATAGCAGCGGAGAGTTGACATTAAAACTCATGATTCGCCACTTATCACCGACAAGCAACGCTGAAATCTCAATATTGCCATCTCCTCTTTCGAAGTGCCCAATGTATGCGGTCCGTGCCAACCAGCTCCCGGAATATGGGTCGTAATCGCTTCGTCCGCCATCTTCCAAGGACTTGAGCGCACCGAGCTTGGACACAATCCTTTTAGATATCGTTACGAATGTACCGACCGCGAAACTCGCTTTTGCCTTGCCATCAAAGAGCGTCTGGTACGCATTTTCTTCCGTACCTTTTGACATGGATTCAAATAGGGACACGGTGAGATGATGGACATCCGCTTCAGCCTTCTTGAAATCAACCTCGTTAGGTTGCCCCGAACAGCCGGTAAGAAATCCGCCTGCCAACAAGATGATGAAAAAAAGATTTCTTAGTATTGTATTCATAGGTGTCCTGAGTTGTTGATGACGTTCTGACTAACGTTTGGAGAATACGAAAGGTACCGGAGCCATTTGCTTTTCACAATCAGAAGAACGCCTGAATACCGGTCTGCGCCCGCCCCAGTATCAACGCGTGAATATCGTGCGTGCCTTCGTAGGTATTCACGACTTCCAGGTTGACCATGTGGCGGATCACGCCGAATTCGTCGGAGATGCCGTTGCCGCCGAGCATGTCGCGCGCGGTGCGGGCGATGTCGAGGGCTTTGCCGCAGGAATTGCGTTTCATCATGGAGGTGATTTCCATGGCGTCGCTGCCTTCGTCTTTCATGCGGCCGAGGCGCAGGCAGCTTTGCAGCGCAAGCGTGATTTCGGTTTGCATGTCGGCGAGTTTTTTCTGGATCAATTGATTGGCGGCGAGCGGGCGGCCGAATTGCTGACGGTCGAGCGTGTATTGGCGCGCGGTGTGCCAGCAAAATTCCGCTGCGCCGAGTGCGCCCCAGCTGATGCCATAGCGCGCCGAATTCAAACAGGTGAAAGGGCCTTTGAGACCGCTGACGCCGGGCAGCAGATTTTCTTCCGGCACAAACACTTGATCCATCACGATCTCGCCGGTGATCGAGGTGCGCAGGCCGACCTTGCCGTGAATTGCCGGTGCGGTGAGGCCCTTCATCCCTTTCTCGAGGATGAAGCCGCGAATCGCGTCACTTCCTGCCGAATTTTCAGTCTTGGCCCACACCACGAATAGATCGGCGATCGGGCTGTTGGTGATCCAGGTTTTGTTGCCGGTGAGCTGATAACCACCGGCAACTTTTTTTGCGCGTGTCGTCATGCCGCCGGGGTCGGAACCGTGATCGGGTTCGGTCAGACCGAAACAGCCGATGAACTCTCCCGTTGCCAGCTTCGGCAGATATTTATTTTTTTGTTCGTCGCTGCCAAATTCAAAAATCGGCAGCATCACCAGCGACGATTGCACGCTCATCATGGAGCGATAACCGGAATCGACGCGTTCGATCTCACGTGCGATCAATCCGTAGCAAACGGTGTTCAAGCCCGCGCCGCCGTACTGCGGTGGAATCGTCGCGCCCAGCAAACCCAGCGCACCCATTTCGCGAAAGATGGCGGGATCGGTTTTCTCATTGCGAAAGGAATTCAACACGCGCGGCTGCAACCGGCCCTGCGCATAAGCGCGCGCAGCATCGCGCACCATGCGCTCATCGTCGCTCAGCTGTTGTTCCAGCAGCAGTGGATCATCCCAGCTGAATTGTCCAATGCGTTGCGCCATGCTCTCTCCAACGGAATGCTTTCGGTTCACGATAGCAGGGACTCGACCAACGACCAAACAACGGCCAAACGCGTGACGAGGCATTCGTTTTGAATGCCTCGTCATGGCTATAGCTTAGCCATTGGCTGGTTCTATCGCGCCCATGGCCGGTTGATTATGCTGCGCAGTGGCGCCATGCGGCGCATTTTCCGCAGGGTGCGCAGGGTAGTAACGCGCTTTTACGCGATCCACATAAGCCACCAGATTGGCATGGCCTTCAATGGCGGTGCGGATGGGTGTGTCGAAGTGCGGGCACAGGCCGCTCTGGACAAAGCCGAACACGGTCGCATCGGCGCCGCAGGGTTGATCGCCCATCAGGTAGGGTCTATCGCCGAGAATCGCGGCCACGGCATCGATGCCTTTTGCGGCCAGCAATTCGATTTCGGCGCGGCTGTGGCGCCCGGTGCCCTGACCCCACAAATTGCGCGCAACCTTGCGGCGGATCAGCGGCACCAGCCAGCTACGCACGAACCACGGCATGCTCCTGAAGAACAGCGCCGGGCCCTTGGCGAAATTCTCATCGACGATCCAGCGGGCATCGACGACGGCCCAGTACAGATTGTCTTCGAGCATTTTCTCCACCGCCCAGGCGATACCGCGCTGTTCTTCGCTGAGGTGGCGATCGAAATTGAATTGGTATTTTTTCTCGATGTGCAAACGAATGAACGTGGAGTCGGGCACCAGCGTATCGCCGTCGCGCAGGTAGGGCAGCTTGCCTTTGGGAGCCCGGCGGAATCCGTTGGTGTCGGCTTGATATGGCAAAGCCGCCATTTTGAGCAGCATCTCCGCCTTGACGACGAAGGGGCTGGGGTCGGGTAGACCGAATGCGGGGCCAAAGGTGTAGAGCGTGATCATGGAAGTCCTCCCAGAGTTCGATGTTTATGGAGCTTGCGAGAAACAGACAAGTAGGGCGGAAAAGCGTAGCGCCTTCCGCCGGATGTCTGTCATGGACACTTTCTGCGACGGGGTGCATACGGCGGAAGGCGCTGCGCTTTTCCGCCCTACTAACGGCTTGAAACTACGGCGTTAGATTCTACTACCTACTTCTTGCGCCGGGTCGCGCGCGAGCAGTTCCTGGATCGCGGCGCTGGGGGGGATGTTGTCGAACAGCACGCGGCAGACGGCGTTGACAATCGGCATTTCAACCCCGTGCTGGCGCGCTTGCTGCTGTACGCTGTGGGCGCTGCGCACGCCTTCGGCGACGTGGCCGAGCTGCATCAGAATGTCGGGGAGGGGCTTGCCCTCGGCCAGCAGCAGGCCGACCTTGCGGTTGCGCGAGAGTGTGCCGGTGCAGGTGAGGATGAGGTCGCCGACCCCGGACAGCCCCATGAAGGTTTCCGGACGCGCACCGAGGGCGGTGCCAAAGCGGGTGATTTCGACCAGGCCACGGGTGATCAATGCTGCACGCGAGTTCAGCCCGAGGCCGAGGCCTTCGGCGATGCCGGTGGCGACTGCGAGAATGTTCTTGACCGCGCCGCCGATCTCGACGCCGGTGACATCGTCGGTGGTGTAAACGCGCAGACGCTGACTGTGCAGCGCGGCGACCGCCATTTCGGCAAACGCACTATCGCGGGTGGCGAGCGTGAGCGCGACCGGAAGGCCCTGCGCCACTTCGAGGGCAAAGCTGGGGCCGGACAAGGCGCCGACATTGCGGCGTGCACCCAGCACTTGCGCGACGATTTGATGCGGCAGCAGCAGACTGTCTTCTTCCAAACCTTTGCACAACCACAGGATGCCGGCCGCGTTGTCGGCGGGTAATTGTTGCAACGTGGGTCGCAAGCCAGCGACCGAGGTGGCGACGATGATGAGCGTGTCGGCCGCACTGGCATGCGCCATCGCGGCACGCCAGTCGGAGGTGAATTGCAGTGATGCTGGCAGAGCGATGTCGGGAAGATAGCGCTGGTTGCAGCGGGTACGTTCCAGCTCGGCCATCAGTGCGGGATCGCGCCCCCACAGCATGACCTGGTGCGGATGATGCGCGCTGCACAGCGTGGTGGCCAGCGCAGAGCCCCAGGCCCCCGCCCCCAGCACGCTGATCTTCATAGCCCCCAGACCTCGGTGACTTTGATATAGCCGCTCTGACCGTCGGCATGGCGCACTTTCGCCCAGCCATCCGGCGTGTTGCTTGCGGTGCGTGGGGGTACGGAGGTGGGGGTGGCGGGTGCCTCGATCAATTCCAGCAGCACGCCCTTGTCGATCTGGAAGAGGTCGGCGGCATAGTCATTCGGGGCGATGCGCACGCTGGTGGACGCAAGCGTCACCAGCATTTGTTTTTCATCCAGGGATTTGCGTTCGACCCAGCTCAATTCACCGCTCGCATCGCGCACCTTGACCCAGGCGTCCAGCAGGACGATCACCTGCACTGGCATGCCGACCGGCGCAATGTAGAGGCGCTTGCCCTTTGCCGAAGGAGCGTCGTACAAAATCGCCGCCTCGCTGACCGAGCGGAAACCGGCGGCCTGTGACGTGTGCGTGGTGGCCCACGCACACAGACCCAGCAGCCAGACCGCCAGTGCGCGCATCTTAGTTGGCTGCTTGACCATTGGCCGCTGCAGCCTGCGCTTCCTGCTGGCGTTGCTGGTAGAACGCTTCGAAATTGATTTCCTGCAAATGAATCGGCGGGAAGCCGGCGCGCTGGATCAGATCGGCGACGTTGGCGCGCAGATAGGGATAAATGATGCTCGGGCAGACGATGCCAAGCAGGGGATCCATCTGGTCTGCCGGCACGCCCGTGATCTGGAAAATCCCGGCTTGCTTGGCTTCGACCAGAAACGCCACCTTCTCGCCTACCTTGGTGGTGACGGTGGAGGTCATGCCGACTTCATACAGCTCGTCCTGCAGTTTTTGATGCTCGACGGTGAGCTGGATTTCCACGTTCGGGCTGCCCTGTTCGAGGAAAATGTGCGGCGCGTGCGGGATTTCCAGCGATTGGTCTTTCAAATAAACACGTTGGATGTTGAATGCGGCTTGTTGCTCAGACATGGTAATTCCTTGGTTATAAATTCTTTAATACATTCGTTGGTTAATTCTTAGGCCTTACGCAATGGCTGACGCGGTTCCCTCACCCCAACCCCTCTCCCCACGGGAGAGGGGTTGGGGTGAGGGAGCGGCGGTCGCACCGTGATCCTGTTCAAGGCAACGCCAAACTACTTATTCAGCGTTGCCTTGAGTATTTGCGTAAGCCCTAATTCTGTTCAAGCAGCACTTGAAGCTTCCCTGCTTTATCAAGTGCGGCCAGATCGTCAAAGCCACCCACATGGGTATCCCTGATATAAATCTGCGGCACCGTGCGACGCCCGGTGATCCGCAGCATTTCCTCGCGCCGCGCCGGATCAAGATCGACACGAATCTTTTCGATCTCGCTCACTCCCCGGCTGCGCAACAGTCGTTCGGCCTGTATGCAGAAGGGGCACACGCCCGTGCTGTACATCCGTACCACTGACATTATTTTGGCCTTATTTGCTGACCGGCAGACTGGCTGCGATCCAGGCCGCGTGACCGCCGGTCAGGCTGTGCGCCGCTTCATAACCTTGTTTGCGCAAGACGCGCGCGCACGCGGCAGACTTCTGGCCCGCATCGCATATCAGCAACAGGGCCACCGCCTTGTTCTTCGGCAACTCGGTTGTGCCATCCAGCAGCGCCTTGGCCGACATGTTGCGCGCATTCAGGAGATGCCCCTGGGCAAAGCGCGTGGCATCGCGCAGATCCAGTACCTGCGCATTCTTGCGGTTGATCAGCTGGGTCGCTTCGAGGGTGCTCAACCCCTGTGCGCCACGCCGCATCAGCGTCGGCCAGAGCAGTATTGCGCCGCTCAGGAAAGCCGTCAAAAGCAGCAGGGCATTGGTCGGTTGGACAAGAAAAGTTGCAACATTCATGATGGGTCAGCCAGAAAAGGAAGGCGCATTATAAAATAGCGGCTGATTTATTGTTTCTGGAGAAATAAATGACCAAACTCGTTTTGTTGCGCCACGGCGAAAGCCAGTGGAATCTCGATAACCGCTTCACCGGCTGGACCGATGTGGACATCACCGAAAACGGCTGGCGCGAAGCCTGTGCTGCCGGCGATTTGCTGCGTGAAGAAGGTTTCACTTTTGATGTGGCCTACACTTCGCTGCTCAAGCGCGCGATCCGCACGCTCTATACCGTGCTCGACCGCATGGATGAAATGTGGATTCCGGTGGTCAAGGATTGGCATCTGAACGAACGCCACTACGGCGCGCTGCAAGGCATGGACAAGGCCGAAACCGCCACCAAGTACGGCGAGGAGCAAGTGCTGGTGTGGCGTCGTGCCTATGCCATCGCCCCCAATCCGCTAGATATGGATGATGAACGTCACCCACGCCATGACCCGCGCTACAAGGATCTATCGCCCGCACAATTGCCCGCCACCGAATGTCTCAAGGATACGGTGGAACGCGTGATTCCTTATTGGCAAAATGTGATTGCGCCTGATTTACGCGCCGGCAAGAAAGTCATCATCGCCGCCCATGGCAATTCCTTGCGCGCCCTGGTGAAATATCTGGACGGCATTTCGGATGATGCGATTGTCAAACTCAATATCCCCACGGCGCGTCCGCTGGTATATGAACTCGATGCCAATCTGAAACCGATCAAGAACTACTACCTCGGTAATCAGGACGAGATTGCTGCGGCGATGGCGGCGGTGGCGGCGCAGGGCAAGGCCAAAGCCTGATGACCGCACGGTCGGCGCGCACGCTGCTCGTTGTAGTCTGGGTGGCGCTCGGTGTGGCGCTCGGCAGCGCGTCAGCGGCGACCCCGCAAAAAAAGAAAAAGCGACCGGCACTGCGTGCCCGGCCGGTCGCTGTCGCGGCAGCCGTCACCGGTGCGGCTGCCGCGACAGCCTCACCTGAAGAACTGAACGCGCAACGCGAAGAATTGCGTGCGCGTTTGCAACAACTGAAACAGGATATCGCCCAGTCCGAAGCGCATCGCAGCGAAGCCGCTGACGCGCTGGCGCAGAGCGAAAAATCCATCTCCGATACCAACCGCCAGTTGCGCAAACTGGAAGGGCAGCAGCGCACTGTCCATGCCCGGCTCGGCAGCGTGCAACAGCAGCAGCAGGCCGCGACGCAGACGCTGCAAGGCCAGCAGGCGCAGCTGGGGGAATTGCTGCGGCAGCGTTACATGAGCGGCGCCAGCGAATCGCTGCGCCTATTCCTGGCTGGCGGCAATCCCAACCAGGTGCAGCGCGACGCCCAGTATCTGCGTTATGTGGCGCAGGGGCAGGCTGATCTGGTGAAGGAACTCGAAGCGACGCTGGCGCAACTGCGCCAGCTGGAGCAGCAACACAAAACCCATCAAGCCGAACTGGCGCAGGTGCATCGTCAGCAGGAAGAGCAGAAACAGCAACTGGTGCAAGACAAGCAGACGCGCCGCAAAATGCTCGACCAGATCGCCAGCAAGATCAAGGCGCAAAAGCGCGAAGCCGGCGCCCTGCAACGCGATGAAAAACGCCTGGCCAGCCTGGTCAGCCAGATCGCCCGCGTGCTGGAGCAGCAAAAGAAAAAACGCGCGCTCGCCGTCAGCCCGGGACAGACGCCCGGCGAACGCGTGGTGGCGCGCAACGACGCTTTGCCGGACGACGATCTGCCCGCCGGTGCATTCGCCAAACTCAAGGGCCGCCTGCATCTGCCGGTGCGTGGCGAGGTGATCGGCCGCTTCGGCGCGGCCCGCGCCGGTGGCGGGCCGTCGTGGAAAGGCGTGTTCATTCGCGCCGACAGCGGCGCCGAGATTCGCGCCATCGCCGCCGGCCGGGTCGTGTTCGCCGAATGGCTGCGCGGCTTCGGCAATCTCTTGATCATCGACCACGGCGGCCAGTATTTGAGCATCTACGGCAACAATGAAACCCTCTTCAAGGAAGTCGGCGAAGTCGTCAACCCGGGCGAAACCGTTGCCAGCGTTGGTAATAGCGGGGGAAACCCGGAAACAGGTTTATACTTTGAACTGCGTCACCAAGGCCAACCCATCGACCCGATGGGCTGGGTGTCGCTACGGAATTAATCGTCTCGGGTGGAGTCAGACCCTTGAATCATTTCACCACGGAGCGCACGGGGCACACGGAGAAAAGCGAAAGGCATTAACCGCCAAGGCGCCAAGGAAAAACAAGGTGTTCTTGGTGCGCTTGGCGTCTTGGCGGCTGCTTTTTGCTTTTCTCTCTGTACCCGTGTTTCCCGTGGTTCAACCCGTTTTCCAGAGAAGCTCATGCGTGCACAGGTTAAAAATGTCGGTTTGATTGTTTGCGGCGTCGTCGCCGGGATTCTCATCAGCGTCGGCATGACTGCCGTCGCACAGCGCGAGG
>Ga0209515_10006067_pt1 | contig 15241 bp, 16 predicted proteins | sample Subgroupgradi54m_FD_187454 | JGI IMG/M metagenome (GOLD analysis project Ga0209515, IMG submission 187454) | Subsurface groundwater microbial communities from S. Glens Falls, New York, USA - GMW60B uncontaminated upgradient, 5.4 m (SPAdes)... ...
TGTGGAGACGAGGGGGATCGAACCCCTGACCTCCTGCATGCCATGCAGGCGCTCTCCCAGCTGAGCTACGTCCCCAGTACCACTAAAATGGGTGCCATCCTTAACAAGCCTCTTTACAAGTCTCAACAAAAATCCTTAGGGTGTCATCTAAGAATTAAAAGTGGACTAATTAAACTTTAAAAATGGACTATTTTTTGTTAAAGGCTCTCCCTCCCCCTCGAGGGGGGAGGGTTGGGGAGAGGGTGAATACTTTGGGACAAATTGATTCTTTTGCAAAAGACTTGAGGAAAAACTCGACAGACACGGAAAGGGCTTTGTGGAAATATTTGAGAGCCAAGCGGTTTGAAGGGTTGAAATTCAGAAGGCAGGAACCCATTGGAAAATACATTGTAGATTTTGTGTGCTTCGAAAGACGCGTCATTATTGAGTGTGATGGTGGTCAGCATGCGCTACAGACAGAAAGAGACGAAGAAAGAGATCGATGGTTTGAAAATCAAGGATACAGAGTCTTGAGATTTTGGGACAACGATGTCCTCAAGAATTCGGAAGGAGTCTTAAGAAGCGATCCTCATTGCTTGCCGCGATCACCCTCCCCTTAATCCCCTCCCATCAAGGGAGGGGAGATTATGAGGGTGTCAAAAAAGTACACTTTTAAAAGTTTCCTAACACAAAAATCCTTAGGGTGCTTCTATGAAGCTTAAATCAAAAATCACTGGTGCATTTTTAGTTTTGGCAGTAGTGGGATTTTTTATGGAAGCGGATGCCAAAGTAAAAGTAGGGGACAAAGCGCCGGATTTTTCTTTGCCCGATCAAACCGGACAAAAAGTGAGTCTTCAGGATTTTCGTGGAAAGAAATCGATCGTTCTTTATTTTTACCCCAAGGACGATACGCCGGGTTGCACAAAAGAATCCTGTACTTTTCGCGATAGCTATCAGATTTTTAAGGATGTGGGCGCTGAGGTTGTTGGAATCAGTTCTGATTCTTACGAGTCACATCAACAGTTTGCGGCCAAACATCGATTACCATTTGTTCTTTTGAGTGATGAAGGCGGAAAAGTTCGTAAACTTTACGGGGTTTCTTCTACATTAGGAATTTTTCCTGGTCGCGTGACCTATGTGATCGACAAGCAAGGCATTGTCTGTCACATTTTCTCTTCCCAATTCTCTCCTACGAAGCATGTGGATGAAGCCTTGAAGATTTTGAAAGAATTAAATTAATTTACTCCTTCGCCTCTGTAAATTCGGCATCCACGGCGTCGTCTGGTTTTTTGGAGTCTCCTTCGGCGGGACCCGAACCATCACCTTTACCGTCTCCATCCTTGGGAGCATTCTTGTAAAGTTCCTCAGCCATTTTGTGAGAGGTTTTAACAAGCTCTTCAGAAGTTTTCTTGATGGCATCGAAGTCATTATCCTTCAGAGCCTTGTGACATTCTTCTAGAGCTTTTTCGATGTCGTTTACAATCTTGACTGGAAGCTTTTCGCGATTTTCTTTTAAAGTTTTTTCAGTCGCATAAACAAGGCTGTCGGCGCTGTTGCGAGTTTCAATCTCTTCGCGTTTCTTTTTATCATCCGCTTCATGAGACTGAGCTTCTTTAACCGACTTCTCAATTTCTTCCTTACTTAAACCACTGGAGGCTGTAATCGTGATATGTTGTTTCTTACCGCTGGCCATGTCTTTGGCCCCAACATTTAAAATACCGTTGGCATCCAGATCAAAAGAAACTTCCACCTGAGGAACACCACGCGGCGCAGAAGGAATTCCATCGAGAACAAAACGCCCCAGAGTTCTATTGTCTTTTGCCATTTCTCTTTCGCCTTGGAGAACATGAATTTCTACAGAAGTTTGACTATCCGCAGCGGTTGAAAAAATCTGACTCTTCTTTGTAGGAATTGTCGTATTTCTCTCAATGAGTTTCGTCATGACACCACCCAAGGTTTCGATGCCGAGAGTGAGGGGAGTGACATCCAACAAGAGAACATCTTTCACATCTCCGGCCAAAACACCGGCCTGAACAGCAGCACCCAAAGCCACCACTTCGTCCGGATTGACGCCTTTGTGAGGTTCCTTGCCGAAAAACTTCTTCACTTCTTCTTGAACACGAGGAATACGTGTTGAACCACCGACAAGAACTATTTCATCAATCGCAGAAGGTTTCTTTTTAGCATCGGCTAAGGCTTTCTTCACAGGCTCCATACTTTTGAGGATGAGGTCTTCACAGAGAGATTCAAATTTGGCTCGTGTAAGCTTGATGTTCATGTGCTTTGGTCCTGAAGCATCAGCCGTTAAGAAGGGAAGATTGATTTCTGTTTCCAACACACTGGAAAGTTCAATCTTGGCTTTTTCAGCGGCTTCACGCAGACGCTGAATCACCATCTTGTCTTTGGAAACATCGAGGCCCTGATCTTTTTTAAATTCGGTAATCAGATAATCCATGATGCGTTGGTCAATGTTGTCGCCGCCGAGGTGGGTGTCGCCGTTGGTAGAAATAACTTCAACCACCTTGTCGCCTACTTCAAGAACGGAAATGTCAAAGGTTCCACCACCAAAATCGTACACAACAATGGTCTGATCTTTCTTCTTATCCAGACCATAAGCCAAAGCGGATGCTGTGGGTTCGTTCACAATACGCTTCACATCTAATCCGGCAATTTTTCCGGCATCCTTTGTGGCCTGGCGCTGACTGTCGTTAAAATAGGCGGGCACCGTAATGACAGCCTCAGTGACTTTTTCTCCCAAATAGGATTCGGCTGCTTTTTTAAGTTTGAGAAGAATCTTGGCTGAAATTTCCGGAGGGCTGTATGCTTTTCCTGTGTTGGAGATCGAAACATGAGCATCGCCATTGTCCGCAGAAACCACCTTATAAGGAACCATCTTCATTTCATCGCTGACCTCGGAAAGCTTGCGGCCCATGAAACGTTTGATAGAATAAACGGTATTTTCAGGATTGGTGACGGCCTGTCTTTTGGCGATTTGTCCAACCAACACATCCCCATCTTTTGAAAAAGCGACGACGGAGGGAGTGAGTCGTGAACCTTCTTCGTTCACAATAACTTTGGGTTCACTGCCTTCCATAACCGCCACAACGGAGTTTGTTGTTCCGAGGTCGATTCCGATGATTTTTCCCATAGGGATACTCCTTTATATAGGTAAATACCCCCTTAACTTAAGCATCAATGATTGTCTGTCAAGGGGACCTGAGTATGGTCTTAGTTTTCTCTTTATCGATTTGTCATGGCGAGCGCAGCGTGGCCATCTCCCGGGATCTATGTGAGATCGCCACGCCCTTCGGGCTCGCGATGACCATACTCTTAATGTCAGTAAGGGGGGAGACTGAGGGATTACGGACCTGAGTAGTTACAAATTGACAAAATAAAGTGGCTGGTTAATTTAATAAATATGTACGTAACTGCTTAAGTCTTTAAAAATAGCGCGCGAGTATTGGCCGGATCGGACTTGTTCCGGACGGCCAAACGGAGCAAGCGATACGATTCACGAATATCAGATGGGGGTTTCAGGGGGAGAGCGGTATCTCCCCCTGAGTATTAACACTATGTCCAAGAAAGATTATTACGAAGTTCTGGGTGTTTCACGAGAAGCGTCGCCGGAAGAAATCAAAAAGGCTTATCGCCAAGCTGCTTTAAAGTACCATCCCGACCGAAACCCTGGAAACCACGAGGCCGAAGAACTTTTCAAGGAGGCTTCCCATGCCTATGAAGTACTTTCGGATCCTCAAAAAAGGGAACGATATAATCGTTTTGGTCCAGAAGGAGTCCAGGGTGGTTTCCACGACGTAGAAGATATTTTCTCGTCCTTTGGGGATATTTTTGAGGACTTTTTTGGGTTCGGTCCTTCCCGACGTGGCGGACGCCGTGCTCGGCGCGGTCATGACTTATCTTTAGAAGTTGAACTTTCCTTTGAAGAGGCTTGTTTTGGAGTTGAAAAATCTCTCGAAGTGGAAAAGCACGCTTTGTGTGAAACTTGTGAAGGTCAGGGAATGGCCCCTGGCAGTACACGAAAGGTGTGTCCTGGATGCCGGGGTACGGGTCAAACAGGACGAAGTCATGGTTTTTTTACGATCACCTCGACGTGTGGTCAGTGTCAAGGTTCAGGGAGTCTCGTCAGTGATTTTTGTAAAAAATGTTCCGGAGAAGGGCGTGTTGCCATTCATAAAAAAATTTCACTCAATGTGCCTCCCGGTGTGGATGATGGAACACGGCTTGTCTTGCAAGGAGAAGGAGACATAGGTCAGGAGGGCGGGGGCGCTGGGGATCTTTATGTTTTAATTCGCGTGCGTCCTCATGATTTTTTTGAAAGGGATGGAAACAATATTTATTCCGAAGAATCCATTTCATTTGTCACGGCCACTTTGGGTGGTGAAATGGATGTGGATACTTTGGATGGCAAAACGAAGATTCGGATTCCTAAGGGGACTGATTCCGGTGATACCATCATTATAGAAGGAATAGGAGTGACTCATCTTAAATCAAAAAAACGTGGTGACCATATTGTACGTCTTGTGGTCAAAACACCCAAAAACTTGACAGGGAAGCAGGAAGAGCTTTTAAAAGAATTTGCCGACCTTTCGGGTGAGACGTTTTCCAAAAATAAAAATAAAAAGAAAAAGGGCTTCTTTTCTTGATGCACACTCAACATACAACGGGAAATTTTTACGGAGCTGATGGTTTGAAACTTTTTTTCCAGCGGTGGGGTGTGCCCCAGTCCTCAGAACCTGTTTTAGTTTTTATTCATGGCATGGCCGAACATTCGGATCGTTATCGTTTTCCTGTGGAGTACTTTGCTCCAAAAGGTTTTACGGTTTATGCCATGGATCTGCGCGGTCATGGAAATTCGGGTGGACGGCGTGCCTATGCGGACTCGTTAGATCAATTTTTAGAAGATATTCATGCTTTTTTAAAAATGATCCATGATCGAGAGCCTGGGAAAAAGATTTTTCTTGTGGGACACAGTTTTGGTGGGCAACTAGTTTTGAATTACGGGGTCCGTTATCAAAATGGACTGAAAGGCATTCTGGTCTCTTCTCCCAATATTCGTCTCAAGCTTCAGCTCCCTTTTATTAAAAGATTGGCAGCACCCATTCTTTCTTGTCTCATCCCCACATTGTCTATGGGTAATGAACTGGATGCTTCCTTAGTGTCTCATGACACCTCTATTGTAAAATCTTATGCCACAGATAAAAAAGTATTGAGGAAAATCACAGCACGTCTTGGAGACATTATTTTGGAGAACCACATGAAGATCATGGAGCTTGCACCTAACCTTCATGTCCCTATTTTCATGATGCATGCCGGAGATGACTTGATTTGTTCACCGGAAGGAACAAAAGATTTTTTTGATCTTATTCCAAGCAAGGACAAAAGCTTAAAAATTTACAAGGGTTACTATCATGAGCTTTTTAATGAGACTGGACGAGAACAAGTTTTTAAGGATATGGAGCAATGGATTGAAAAACACAGTTAAATTTTTTCTCGTCATTGGTATTGGGGGCATTCTTTTTTGTAGCGCTTGGGTTATTGCCAAGCCTTCTTATCGTTCTGTTTTAAAGAAATGGACGCGGCACGATAAAGTTTATGTGCTGGATAATCTGGAAGCGCGTATGATTTGGCATGTCACCTATTTGTCCGATGAATTCCGGGAAGCGCGTCGTCAAAAAATGGCTGAACTTTATCAGGAGACGGATGAGGAACAACAAAAATGCCTGCAGGAAGATTTGAGTGAATCTAAAAAATACGATGTGTTTTTTGTGGGAATCTATGCGGGGTCCAGTCAATTTCCAGAAATTGGTAAAAATTCAGGGGGGTGGAGACTTTTTCTGCAAACAGGAAGTGAAGAACCTGTTGAATCTGTAGCTTTTGAAAAAATTCCTGTCACACAAGTCGAACGGATGCTTTATCCTTATTTAGATAAGTGGTCCAAAACCTATGTGGTTAAATTTCCAAAAACAATCTCGGATGGAGATTCCTTTAGCCTCACAATGCCCGGGATTCCTGCGAAGTCTACGTTAACTTGGATGCCTAAATAATCGTATCCCTTTGAAACTCTTCCTGAGTGTTTGGAAAATCAATATTTAAGTGGAGTCCCCGACTTTCTTTGCGTAGGAGGGCACATTGGATAATCAGGTCAGCAACAGTGGCAATGTTACGAAGCTCCAGCAAGTCCGATGAGATCTTAAAATTCCAGTAGTACTGATTAATTTCCTCCATCAGCAAATCCAGACGCCGTCGTGCACGGAGAAGTCTTTTGTTCGAACGAACAATCCCCACATAGTTCCACATCGTGCGGCGAATCTCATCCCAGTTTTGGGTGATGACAACCTGTTCATCAATCATAGGGGCTCGCGTCGCCCCCTCCACGGGCAAGCCCGATGGAGTCTCCCCCTCAGCGCACCTTTGGTGCTGGTTGGATAGATTCCCCGCTTTTAATTCCTCCAGAGAATTTTGAAATGCGAGGTTTGAAAATACAACGGCCTCTAACAAAGAATTGGAAGCCAAACGATTGGCTCCATGAAGTCCCGTACAACTCACTTCTCCGGCGGCGTAGAGTCCTTGAATATCGGTTTGTCCCTTCAGGTTTGTGACAACCCCTCCGCAAAAATAATGAGCGGCGGGCACCACCGGAATGGGTTGTGTCGTCATATCAATACCGTAACGGAGACAACGTTCATAGATCATGGGAAAACGTTCTTTAATGAGAGAAGCTTGTTTGTGAGTGAGATCTAGGAGAACAAAATCATCCCCTGATTTTTTTAATTCCGTATCGATAGCTCTTGCCACAACATCACGCGGAGCCAGCTCTTTCATGGGATGATACTTTTCCATAAAAGTATTTCCGTTTTTAAGTCGGAGAATTCCACCTTCACCACGCAGGGCTTCGGTGATTAAAAAAGATTTTCCGCCAGAGGCGGACCCGCCTTCGGCGGGTGCTATTTTTGGGTTGTACAAACAGGTGGGATGAAATTGCACAAATTCCATGTTGGCCATACGAGCTCCCGCTCGATACGCCATGGCCATGCCGTCTCCCGTGGCAATGTCGGGATTCGAAGTATAGAGATAAACTTTTCCAGCACCGCCCGTTGCGAGGAGGGTAATTTTTGAAGCGATCGTCACCACCTGTCCACTTTTTTGATCCAAGACATAGGTACCCAAACAGCGCGGCTTCTCTCTGCTTTGTGGATCAATCTTTTTATTAGTGACGAGGTCGATGGCAAAATGATGTTCCAAGACTTGAATGTTTTTTTCTTTACGGATCGCTTCAATCAAGGCGCGTTCAATTTCAGCTCCGGTAGCATCGCGGCTATGGAGTACACGGCCCGTACTGTGGCCGCCTTCACGTGTGAGATCGAACTGGTTGGATTCTGTTTTGGAAAAACGAACTCCCCAATCCACCAATCTTTGAATTTCTTTGGGCCCTTGGGTGATGATGAGTCGAACAACATCTTCGTGACAGAGGCCGTAACCTGTCTGCAACGTATCTTGAATATGGGATTCTGTGGAGTCTGTTGAGGAAATAACAGCGGCAATACCGCCTTGGGCATAATTGGTATTCGACTCGGCCCTTGTTTTTTTTGTAACGATGGTGACGGTTCCATGCTGAGCTGCTTGTAAGGCATAAGCCAATCCGGCAATTCCAGAACCAATCACCAAAAAGTCAGTTTGCATAGAGAGATGGTTAAATGCACATAAATTAATTTTGTCATCGCGAGCGTAAGCGTGGCGATCTCACGAGTATGCCCGGGAGATCCCTCACTACGTTCGGGATGACACGCAATTATATAGACAGCAAAAAGGTCTATGGTTTCAATATAAAAAATGCTAGCCCATGACCATGACCGCTTTTTTAGAAAGAAAATGGAAGCCTCGCCGTCGTCTGACAACAGACCAGCTTCTTGGAATTGCCAATTATCTGACCTATTCGCGCATTGCCACCGTTCCGTTCATTGTTTTTATCATGATGGTGATCAATGACTCCGGCAAACATCTGGCTCTTAGCAGGCTGTTGAGTTGGGTAGCCATGGTTCTTTTTTCCGTTGCTCAACTTTCAGATGTTGTTGATGGTTATTATGCGCGCAAGTTCGGTGTGGTAAGTTCGTTTGGAAAATTTATTGATCCGTTGGCAGATAAATTATTGTCCATGTCGATTTTGATCATGCTCATTCCTCTCAAGAGAATTGCGGCCTGGATGGTTGTTTTATTTATTGCACGTGAAGTGACCATCACTGCTTTAAGAAGTATGGCGGCTGCGGAAGGTATTGAGATTGCTGCTTCTGATTGGGGTAAGAAAAAAACGGTCATTCAGTCTTTTGCTTTAGGTGCTTTATTAATTCACTATCCGTTTTGGGGAATTCATCCCAGGCCTGTTGCTGTGGTTTTGGTGTGGCTGACTCTCTTCATTTCTATTGGGTCTGGTATTCATTATGTTTACAGCTTTTTTAAAGAGGTTTTAAAGAAATAAACAAGGAGAACTTTATGACTGTTGCCAGAGTGACTGAAGTCATTGCTTCATCCAAGGTGGGTTGGGAAGATGCCGCTCTTCAAGCTTTAAGTCGCGCCGCAAAAACTTTAAGAGGAATTACAGGAATAGAAATCCTGCGCCAAAATGCCAAAGTGGAAAATGGAAGGATTGTCGAATATCGTGTGGATTGTCGTATTACTTTTATATTGGAAAAATAGTGAAAACACTGCGTGAGTATAGCCGGGCGCTTTTTCTGAGTGTCGTCTCGCCCCGTTATTTTCGAGAAGTGATCCAGCGGTCCGCTACTTCCGCTTGTGGTTATTTTATTTTTTTCACCTTCCTGCATGGAGTTGCGATCAGTGTTGTTGGTTTGTGGTTCATCAATGGTCATTATGATGGGACACTGTCTCTTCTTCAAAGAACGGTTCCAAATATCACCGCGCGCTTCTCTGAAGGAAATTTTTTTATCAGTGTGCCTCAGCCCATTGCTTTGGGAGATCTTAATTTTTCAGTCGTGATTGATACGACCAATCGTGTGTCTCATTTGGATTCTTACAAAAATGGAATTCTTCTTTCTAAAAATTATCTTTTGATCAAAGAAGAGGGCACTCAAAAAAAAATAAGTTTTGATCTCATGCCTGATTTTTCATTGAGAACGCCAACGATGTTTTCTTTTTTACGAATCCACAAAATTGCTATTTTAACTTTTCTTTTTGTCATGAGCGTTGTTCTTGTTTTTCCTTCTTTCTGGCTCACACTGATTTTTCTGATTCCGCCTTGGGCCCTTGTTTTGTGGTTGGAGTCTTATATCTTTCAGCGTCCTTTGAGATATGGACAGTCTCTTTCCGTTGCTTTTTACGCCACGACCTTGCCGACACTCGCTGCCACTTTGATATACCAAAAAGTACTAGGTACCTTTTGGTCATTTTCCATCATACTGCTCTACCTCGTTTGGTCCAGCGTAGGAATTTTTTGTTGCCAGAAAAGTTCTTGTAGTGAATAAGAAATGCGATGATTCAGGCAACGCAAATTCGAGTCGGGATGGTGATTGTTTTTGAGGGAGAGCTTTATCGTGTGCTCAAAATTGACCACATCACCCAGGGTAATAAAAGAGGGAAGGTGCAAACAGACCTCAGAAATATCCGAACCGGAGTGAAAACGGAATATCGTTTCCGTTCTGAAGATTCGGTGGAGAAAGCTACGTTTACGGAGCGAGAGATGGAGTATCTTTATAAGGAAGGAGATGCCTATACGTTTATGGATTCTTCCAACTACGAACAGAGCCAGTTAAGTAAAGATGAATTAGGCAATGCCATTTATTATTTGCAACCCAATACGAAGGTTCAGGTGGAATTTTACGAAGACAGACCCATTGGTGTGGAATTGCCCAGCACGATGGTTTTAAAAGTCACCGATACCGATCCTCCCATGAAAGGAGCCACGGCTTCCGGAAGTGCCAAGCCGGCTACTTTGGAAAATGGACTTTCCGTCAAGGTGCCCAAGTTTATTGAAGTGGGAGATTTGGTGAAGGTGGATACAACCACAAATGCGTACGTGGAGAGGGCAGTGCGTTGACAAAAAGGGAATCTATGATAGGAACCCGCTATCTTTTTACTGCGGGAGTAGCTCAGTGGTAGAGCGCAACCTTGCCAAGGTTGATGTCGCGGGTTCGACTCCCGTCTCCCGCTCATTTCCTTTCTAAAGATCTTCCACACATCAAAAAAGGAGCCGTCATGAACACGACCGTTTTGTTTGAGAAAAAAGGTGTGATTGGTGAAATTACCCTCAATCGTCCTGACCATATGAACGCCATGAACCTGGATTTGATTGATGGGCTTGGCGCAGCAGTGAAAAAATGCCGAGATCCTGAAATTCGAGCCGTTGTTCTTCGTGGGAAAGGAAAATGTTTTTCAGCTGGTGGAGACATCAAAGCTTTTAGCCAGATGATTGAAAAGAAAATGTCCATTCCTCTTGAGATGCCCGATCGACTTCATGCGATGGTGGAAGATTTAAGAAATCTCGAAAAGCCCGTTTTGGCTTCTGTTCACAAAGCGGCTGCCGGTGCGGGCACGCCCTTGGCCCTGGCTTGTGATTTGGTGATTGCCGCTATGGATGCCGTTTTTAACATGGCCTATATTCGTATTGGTCTTTCTCCGGATGGAAGCTCCACTTATTTTCTTCCTCGTCATGTGGGGATGAAAAAAGCGGCCGAGATTTTGATGACCATTCCAACGCTCTCGGCTCAAGAGGCAAAAGAATTAGGATTGATTAATTGGGTGGTTCCTCCTGCAGAGCTGGAAGAAAGGACCCAAGCGATTATTCAACAATTAGCTCAAGGTCCTACATTGGCTTTTGCCAAAGTCAAAAAAATGCTCAATCAAAGTTATCATAACAACCTTCACGATCAGCTGGCTTTAGAAACTCAAATGATTTGTGAATCGAGTACAACAGAAGATTTTAAAGAAGGCATCCACTCTTTCTTGGAAAAAAGAATGCCTGAATTTAAAGGGTGTTGATTACACCAAAAGGTACCTGGTACCTTTTGGTTATTACTTATGGTCAAAGACTACTACGAAACTTTAGGAGTGGCGCGTTCTGTTTCTCCGGAAGAACTTAAAAAAGCCTATCGCAAGCTTGCCAAAAAATTTCATCCGGATGTGAACAAGGGTGATAAAAAATCGGAAGAAAAGTTCAAAGAAATCTCGCAGGCCTACGACGTGTTGGGCGATCCAGAGAAAAGAAAAAAGTACGATCAGTTTGGAGATATGGCGGGCCAGGAAGGTTTTGATCCACGTCATCAACCGTATCGGACTTATACATGGACCGGTGGTGATCCGCGTTCTTCGCGAGGCGCCAGTGATTTTAATCTCGGAGATATTTTTGGTGATCTCTTTGGAGGAACTGCTGGAGGAGCCGCTGGGCCGCGTCGAGGCTCAAGAAGCGGGGCCAATCCTTTTGGGCAGATGGATTACGGAGAGGTCGAACAAAATGTTGAATCGTCGATTGATATTGGTTTTGAGGAATCTGTAAAAGGAGCCACACGTCGCATTACAATTCAACGTAACGGTCGTGAAGAAAAAATTGATGTCAAAATTCCCGCGGGCATTCGGCAGGGTGGAAAAATTCGTCTGGCAGGTAAAGGCCAGGGTGGTGGAGATCTTTATATCAAGGTCCATATTGCAGAGCATCCAATTTTTCAACGGGAAGAAGATGATCTTTACCTCGATGTTCCTATCACGATTGCAGAAGCTATTTTGGGAGCTACCATCAAGGTGACTACATTAGAGGGAGCTGTGAATTTAAAAATTCCGCCAGAAACATCTTCAGGTAAAAAATTTCGTCTGACAGGAAAAGGAGTTCCTCATTTGGGAAAAGCAGGGCATGGTGATTTGTATGTGGTGGTAAAAATTGTTTTACCTCCGCATGTGGACGAAGAATTGAAAGAGTGCGTCAAAAAAAATCAGGAAAAAAATCCTTACAACCCGCGTCATTGACATTTTCTTGACACAGAAAGGGAGCCAATGATACCACGGCCATTCTGTGAAAAAACAGTTCACAAAAGTTTCTTCGTTGCTCCTCATTACATTCTTTGTAAATTCCTGTAGTCTTTCAAAAATTGCTTCGGACATGACTTCTGATATTTTCAAGGCGGGTGTCCCTGCCTTTGAAATGGATTCAGATATCGAAGTTTCCGAAAATGCCGGTTTGGCAATGATCAAAACGCTGGAAGTTTTTAACTACCACAATCCTACCAATAAAACTTACTTGAATCTTCTAGCCCGTTCCTACGCCACTTATGCTTTTGGTTTTTTGGAAACACGGATGATTCAGTATCAATACACAAACCCGGAACGTTATCAGGTTTATTTTGATCGGGCGAAGCACTTCTATACAAAGGGCAAGTCTTTTGGGATGGATCTTTTGTCGCGTAAGGATAAAAAATTGGTGAAAGCACTTTCACAAGGTGTGGAGTCCGTTCGTAAAAGGATGTCCACCTATTCTCGGCACGAGATAGAACCTGTTTTTTGGACGGCGTTTAATTGGGGAAGCCTGATCAATCTCTCCAAGGATGATATTACTGCTGTGGCCGACCTGGCTCTGGTTGAAACCATGATGGCTCGTATTTTGGAGGTTTATCCGGGGTTCTTTTATGGTGGCCCCCATCTTTTTTATGCGGTTTATTACGCCAGTCGTCCTGCCATGTTGGGTGGCAATCCTGAAAAAGCCAAAACTCATTTTGAAGAAGCTCTGAAGGTAACGAATGGGCGTCTTTTGTTGGGTTATGCCTTGGAAGCTCAGTTTCTTGCAGTACAGACGATGGACAAAGATTTATATGAACAGATGTTAACGAAAATTCGTGAAGGTTCTATTGATGCTTTACCCGAACAAAGATTGGCGAATGCTCTGGCAAAAGAAAGAGTGAAATTTTTGAAGGAAAATGAGTCCAAATATTTTTAATTTTTAAGGAGGAAGTTATGAAAAAGTCTTTAGGGTTTGTTATAGGTCTATTGATTCTCTCCTTGGGGGCCAAAGTAATGGCTGAAGCTCCTGCAACGGCTGCTGGGGTGAAAGAAATCAAGTGTGCCACTATTGCTCCTGCCGGTTCGGCTTGGGACAAAATCTTTGTGGCTATGAATGATGAGCTGAAACAGAAAACTAATGGAAAAGTTGCTTTCAAAATTTATGCGGGTGGGGTTCAAGGTGACGAAAAAGCCGTGGTACAAAAAATTCGTAGTGGTCAATTGAGTTGCGGTGGTTTGACAGGTTTTGGATTAGGCATGATTGCTCCTGCAGTGCGTGTTGTGGAACTTCCCTTTCTCTTTAAGGATGGAGCATCTGTCGATAAGAGTTTGGAAAGTCTTACACCAAAACTTACAGCGGCACTTCAAGCAGGCAATCCTCAAGTGGAACTTTTGGGATGGGCCGAAGCAGGGTTTGTTTATATCATGTCCAATAAACCGATTGCCAAATTGGCTGACATGAAAGGTGTGAAGATGTGGATGTGGGAAGGAGATCCTGTTGCGGAAGCTCTTTATAATGCTCTGAATGTCACACCTATTCAACTTTCCATTGCCGATGTGCTCACCTCTTTGCAAACCGGAATGATTGAAGCGGTGTATGCGCCTCCTATGGGTGCCGTGGCGCTTCAGTGGGCCTCCAAGGTCAAGTATATTACAGATCTTCCTTTAGTAAATTCCATTGGGGCTCTTGTGATCAGCAAAGCACAATTTAATAAATTGAGTCCTGATCAACAAAAAATTCTCAAAGAAGTGACCGCCAAATATTGTCGTCAGATTGTGGAACAAACACGTAAGGATAATGAAGCTGCTTTTGCTTCTCTACAGAAACTGGGAGTTCAGAAAGTGCCCGTTGCTGAAGCTGATAAGCAGGAACTCATGAAAATTACGACGGGCGTGGGTGATAAACTGGTAGGCAAACTTTTTTCCCAGGATCTGTTATCCGCTGTTCGTACCCAATAAAAATGAATCAACAGGCACTTCTATGAAACGAGTTGTCAATTCTCTGAACGACTGGTTTGCCCGCATCGAGGGTTTTGTGTTGTCACTCCTTTTGGCCGTCATGATCTTTCTGGCTTTTTTCCAGGTGGTCATGAGGGATATTTTTAATGCCGGTATTCCTTGGGCGGATAGTGTGGTTCGTCTTTTGGTGCTCTGGGTTGGCTTTTTGGGAGCGGCTCTCGCAACCAAGCTGGAACAAAATCTGACCGTTGAAGTTTTAACCAAGTATATGCCGGAACGTGCAAAGCACTTGGCCGCTGTGGTCGTGAAAACTTTTGCAGGTGTTATCTGTTTTTTTCTTTTTTGTGCTTCTTTTCGTTATTTGCATACAGAAAGCACAACCGGTCAAAAGTTTTTGCATCTTTTTCCGGAGTGGTACACCCTCATTATTATTCCCATTACGTTTGCCCTCATTCCTTTTCATCTTGTTTTTAGCGTGGCCAATGACATTCGCTACTTTGTGAAAGGAAAATCTCAGTGACCACCCTCATCATTTTGGGAATTATTTTCGCAGCCTCTTTTGGTGCTCCGCTCTTTTCTGTTTTTGGAGCCGCTTCTCTATTTGGTTTTCATAGTGTGGATATTGATACCTCGGCCATTATTATTCAAATGACCCAGCTCGTTTCGGCTCCGGCTCTTGTGGCCATTCCTCTTTTTACTTTTGCCGGTTACATGATGGCAGAAAGTAAAACTCCGGAGAGGCTTGTGACTTTTTCACAAGCTCTGGTGGGCTGGATGCCTGGTGGTTTGGCATTGGTCACTCTTTTTGCCTGCGCCTTTTTTACGGCATTCACAGGGGCTTCGGGAGTCACGATTATCGCCTTGGGTGGACTGCTCTATCCTATTTTAAAGAAGAGGGGATATAAGGAAGGCTTTTCGTTGGGCATTGTGACGTGTTGTGGAAGCTTGGGACTCCTTTTTCCCCCCAGTCTTCCTTTAATTCTTTATGGAATTATTGCTCAGGTCGATGTGGATAAGCTTTTTATTGCGGGAATTCTTCCCGGTATTGTTCTCATTATTCTTCTGGGTATTTATTCGATTATCTGTGGAGCTAAAACTACCTCGCGTGTCAAGTTTAGCTGGAAGGAGTTAGGCCGAGCCACACGTGCAGTAGCTTGGGAATTACCCATGCCCCTTCTCGTTTTGGCCGGTGTTTATGGTGGATACACCACGGCTTCTGAAGCAGCAGCCGTTGCGGCTTTCTATGTTTTTATTGCTCAAGTTTTTATTTATAAAGATTTAAAAATAAAAA
>Ga0209515_10006068_pt1 | contig 15236 bp, 15 predicted proteins | sample Subgroupgradi54m_FD_187454 | JGI IMG/M metagenome (GOLD analysis project Ga0209515, IMG submission 187454) | Subsurface groundwater microbial communities from S. Glens Falls, New York, USA - GMW60B uncontaminated upgradient, 5.4 m (SPAdes)... ...
GGGCAGTGCATCCCTCTAACTTCATTCGTGGGATCGACACAGCGAAGCTCCTGGGAATCAACTACGCCTGCACCAACACCATCACGGATAATCTGGTGTACCAGTTTATGAAAAAGTATGTCGCCAAACAAAAATTCAACACCGTGGGCGATGTGGTGAAGCATTTGATGAAGCTCCCCGAATACCAGCACGCCAGCAAAGCGGGTAACCCTCCGATGGTGGTCTGCGGAGGAAAAGACTCGCGCGCGGGCAAGGTGTTCCCCACCGAAATCACGGGCGGCACCAGCGGTAACGAGGCGATTTACGAAAAACTGTCCCACGCCGGCATGGGAACCCTGATCACCATGCACATGGGCGAAAAGCACCGTGTGGAAGCCGAAAAACACCATCTGAACGTGATCGTGGCCGGCCACATGGCCTCCGATTCGCTGGGTATGAATTTGCTCCTCGACCAGTTTGAAAAGAAAGGGGTGAAGAAGGTGATTCCGTGCGGGATGTTTAGGGTGAAGCGGAAATAAAAGAGAATTGCGAGCCGTAAATTTCGAATTCCTCTCGTTCGAAACTCGTCGTCCCGAGTTCTCGGGACTCCTCAGACATCTCACTTCGAGTCATTCGCAACTTACGGCTCGCCAACGAAAGCGAGTCTGGTTTCCTGATTTGCGCAGCGGAGATGTTTGAGGGTCGATGTAATCATCGAACCGAGTTTCGACGCAAGAAAATCAGGAGACAGGCGAGCTTTTTTTAGCCTCAAGCTCTTGCTTTTGGTTGGCTTTTTTGGTATAATTTTAAGATTTACATCAAACCAAAACCAAATGAGCCATCACGACATCCACGAAATCATCAGCCAGATTTCGCAGACGCTGGACTGCCCCCAGTGCAAAACGCGGATTTTGCCCCACAACATCGCCATCAACGAGATTGTGGATCAGGACTGCATGTTCGACGTGGCGTGCCACAAGTGCGAGGCGGAGATGACGCTTTCGGCTCACATTGAAAAAAACCTGACCGACGATGCCCGGACGTTCAATCGCTCGTCCCAGATCATGCATGACGGCCTCATTGAAGAAGGCATCAGCGTGGACGAGGTGCGCGCCGTGCGTGAAGAACTGAAAAACTTCTGCGGCAGTTTTATTCAGGCTTTTTGCCACTGATCCGGGGCCGAAGCGAAGCCCGCTTCGCGACTGATGGCGTTGAGGTCGCAGAGGAGCTGACGGTCATTTTTGATCTGCTCGGTGATTTTGCCAATGGCATGCATCACCGTGGTGTGGTTCCGCTTGCCCAGACCCTCGCCGATTTTGGCGAGCGACATCCCGAGGCGCATTTTGGCCAGGTACATGATGACCTGGCGCGGAACCATGCATTCGCGGACGCGGGATTCCCCGACGACGTCGGATTTGGGGACAGTGTAGTAATCGGTGACGCAGTCGATCAGGCGTTCCAGGGTGATGGCGGTGCGGGGCGTGGGGTCGTTCGCGATGAAGCCAACCGGTTTGACCTCTTTTTTAACGTGCCGGAGAATATCGGAAACGCTTTTGACGGTGGGGGCGATGTGTTCCAGTTCGTAGGTGGCAATGGCTTGTTTCAGCACGCCTTCCAGCATGCGGATGGAGCGGTCGGCGTTGTAGGCGATGTATTCCATGACTTCCTGACTCACGAGCGCCCCGGACTCGTGCGACCGCTGCTGCAAAATCGCCAGGCGGGTTTCAAAGTCGGGCATTTTGACGTCGACGATCATCCCGGATTCAAAACGGGACACCAGGCGGCCGTCGAGGAGCGTGAGCGCCGTGGGCGGCTGGTCGGAACTCAGGATGATTTGTTTGCCGCCGTCATAGAGCGCGTTGAAGACGTGGAAGAATTCTTCCTGACTGCGGTCTTTGTTGGCGAGGAATTGGATGTCGTCGATGATTAAAGCGTCGACTTTGCGGTATTTATGGCGGAGTTTTTCCATGCTGCGGGTCTGGATGCAATGGACGACGTCGTTCACAAACGCTTCGCTGGTGACGTAGAGGACGACTTTTTTGGGGTCATGCCGCATGATTTCGCGCCCGGTGGCCTGAAGCAAATGGGTTTTCCCGAGGCCCACCCCCCCGTAAATGAAGAGCGGATTATAGTTTTGGCCGGGGTATTTGGCGACGTTTAAGCAGGCGGCGTGGGCGAGGCGGTTTTCGGGCGCCACGATGAAGTTCTCGAGCGTGTACTTGGGATTCAGGATTTTGGAAACCAGTCCGCCTTCGATTTTGACTTCGGGGCGGCCCGGAAGTTTGCGGGCGGTTTTTTCGGGGAAATAGTTGTTCAGATCCACCGAACGGGGGTCGTGGTCGGCCAATCCCAATTCGACCTGATACATGATTTGGGTGATCGTGGGGTCGAGCGAGCGCGCCGCTTCGAGCGTGGCCCCGGCCAGATGCGTGGCATGCCAGTTCAGAAAGAACGGGAGCGGAAGCCCCACCGTTAAAACGCCGTCTTTGAGTTCCAGAATGGCTGTATTTTTAAACCAAGTGAGAAGGGGGGCCCGGCCTAATTTTATTTCCAGCTGTTGAATGATGGCGATCCAGAGTTCTTTTCCGTTCATGGGGGCAAGCCGTTAAAAAAACAAGAATGGGGAAATTCTTTTGGATTTATTTCTGTTTTTTTATCGGGAGCTTTATCGTAAAGGAACGTTTCCGGTTTTCCAAGACAATTGAGTTGACGGAAACAGGCGCTTCTTATTTATTTTATTAAATGGACGATATCGTTCCATGTCACCACAAAAATCAAAAGAATCAAGAGGCCGAACCCCACACCGTGAACAATGCCTTCGAGCTTGGGGCTGGGGCGCCGCCGGATAAAAAGTTCAAACACGAGGAAGATCAGTCGTCCGCCGTCCAGCGCCGGAAAGGGCATGATGTTGAGCACCCCGAGCGAAATGGAAATGAGCGCCATGAACTGCATGACAGCCATCGCGCCCTGCTGGACAAAAGTGTGGGTCATTTTGGCAATGCCCACCGGCCCCGCCACGCCTTCCGGGATGGTGCGCTGGCTGACGAGGGTCGTCACCACTTTCCCGAGCATTTTGACCGTGAGGAGCGACAGGCGCGCCACTTCCTCCGCCGCTTTTATTGAGGCGATGTAAAACGGGTAACGGGCTTCTTTGACGCGCTCCACGAACTGTTCCGTGGAAATGGCCACGCCGATTTTCCCGTCGGCATTGGGAGTGACTTCCAGCTTTTGTTCTTTTCCGTCGTGGACGACCACCAATGGGTTGGCCTTTCCCGGCTTCAGGGATTTTCCAAAATGATCGGAGTCGGGGGCGGGCTGGCCGTTCAGCTGGCTGATGATGTCGTTGGCCTGCAGGCCCGCTTTGGCCGCCGGAGAATCGGGCGACACCTCGTGCACCATCAGCACCTCCCGGGTCTGGATCAGCCCGCGTTCCATGGCGACTTTGTAATCCTGGTCGGTGATGAGGAACGGCCGCATGCCCAGGGTGAAGCCCACCGTCACGAGCACCCACGCCAGCACAAAATTCATAAAAACCCCGGCCACCACCACCGCCATGCGGGCGGGGAGGGATTTTCCGGCAAAGCTTTGTTTATCGTGGAGCGCTGCCGGGTCGGAGCTGTCTTCCCCGCGCAAACGCACGTAACCCCCAAAGGGAATCCAGTTCAGGGAATACACCGTGCCTTTTTTGTCTTTATAAATAGCCTTCGCGCGGGGCGGCAGGCCGATACCGAATTCCTCCACGTGGATGCCGGCGCGGCGCGCGGCCGCAAAATGACCCCATTCATGCACCAGAATAAGGATGGAAAAAATAACGATGAAAGCGATGATGGTCACAACAATAGTCATCTTTTATATGGTCATCACATCCTGTTCCTTCTTTTTGGCGGCTTCCTCTATTTTTTTATTGAACTCTTCCACTTTCTTCTGCACGGCGTCTTCCATGCTTTTTTGGACGTCCTCGCTGAGTTCAAGAGCCTTCACCTGCGCCATCGCTTCGTGCCGGGCGTTCCGGACGGTAATCCGGGCTTCTTCGGCGTAGCGGTGCACGAGTTTAACGAGATCTTTCCGGCGCTCTTCCGTGAGCGGGGGCAGGTTCAACCGGACGACAATGCCGTCGTTCTGGGGATTTAAGCCGATATTCGCGTCGCGGATGGCCTTTTCCACCGCCTGGATCTGGCTCCGGTCCCACGGCTGGATGACGATTTGATGGGATTCGGGAATGGAAATGTTGGCCAGGCCCTTCAAAGGCATGCGGGTGCCGTATGTTTCCACCTGGATATTTTCCACGATGGCGGCATTGGCGCGGCCGGTTTGGAGTTTGCCGTACTCCTGATGAAGATGGTCGAAAGTCTTTTGGAAATGGTCGAAGGCGGCGAGGAGAATTTGCTGGGACATGGGATGAAAAATTAGGAAACCAGGGTGCCGATGGCTTTGCCCATGGCCGCCTGGAGTATGGCGTCTTTTTTATTCATGTTGAACACCACCATTTTCATTTTACTCTCGCCGCAGAGGGAAAAGGCGCTCTGGTCCATCACTTTCAGGTTTTTGGAGAGAGCCTCGTGGTACGACAGCGTGGTGTATTTTTTTGCCTTCGGGTTTTTCCGCGGATCGGCCGTGTACACGCCGTCCACCGTGGTGGCTTTGAGGAGCACGTCACAATTGAGTTCAACCGCGCGGAGCGCCGCCGCAGTGTCGGTGGTGAAATAGGGATTCCCCGTGCCCCCCGCGCAAATCACGACCCGGCCCTTTTCCAGGTGACGGAGCGCGCGGCGGCGGATGTAGGGTTCGGCGATCTGGGGCAGATCGAGCGCGGTAGCCACGCGGCAATGCGTGCCCAGTTTTTCAATGGCGCTCTGGAGCGCCACCCCGTTCATGATGGTCGCCATCATGCCCATGTAATCGGACGTGGTGCGCTCGATCCCCGAGGCTTTGGTATCGCGGTAACGCCAAATATTCCCGCCGCCCACCACCACGACGACCTGGATGTTCTTCTTTTTGACCCCCACAATTTCTTTCGCGATTTTATTGAGCGCCGGAAGGTCAATCCCCTCCCCTTTTTTGTCTCCGAACGCTTCCCCGGAAATTTTCAGCATGACGCGTTTATATTTCATCCTGCTCATCTTATCCGCCCGGCCGGGGCGCGTCAAATTAAAAGACAGTAGCGCGGGCCATTGGAGCCACTATCAAAAACGCTAGCAAAAAGACATCATTTTTGATATTGCTAAGCGGGGGCGGGCATGGCTGAGGGGGCTGAGGGCGGTTCCGACTTTGCCGCGACCGCGGGAGCGCTGAGGAGAGGTTTTATTAAAGCGTCGTGCGCATGGGCAAGGCCTTTGACGACCGCGTCGAAAGCCCGGACGGGGGCGTTGATGACGACTTTTCCGGCGGTGGCTCCCAGATGAAAGGGGGCGGCTGCGGCTGCGGCGATGCCATGACCCGTCATTGATGCAGTTCCTTTGGCCAGGCGACCCGCGCCAGCCGCCAAACTAAAAGGACTCTTCACCACGGCTTCGGCGCCTTTGCCCGTGGCGCGAAGCGAAGACTGGACCAGGTGCAAAGTGTCGACGAGCGGTTTCGCGGAAATCATTGTTCGCAAAGCTTTTCCCTCGGCCCGGGCCGCCTCGATGGGGTGCAGGGTCAGGAGTTTCCCGAGCGCTCTCAGATGATTGCCCGCCAAATCCATTCCAACGTCTCCGGCCGCGCTGGCCACTTTTCCGAGTTCACCTCCAAGCGATTCAGTCCCGAGTACCGCGTTGTGGGCGTGGGCCAGTGTTTGCCTGGCACGGGCAACCCTTCCTTCGACAAGGGGTTTGAGCGATTCCCCTGTGGCTGCAGGGGGCGCTTCCGCTGCTCTTTCGGCCACGGGAGGAGAGGCTGGTTCAGGCGTGGGTGCAGGCTCAGCGGGCGCGGGAGGAGCGGCTTCAACCGGTGATGGAATGGACGCTTCAGGCATCAGGATTTAAGCATTTTATAAATGTCGTTGATTTTCAATTGGTCTTTCAGGTGATGGATGTCTTCCCGGTCGCTCTGGATCGCCCGGTCAAAAACCGAGACGTCATGTTCCATGGCGCTTTGGATTTCCCCCAGCTGGGCGTAAAGTTCGCCGAGCAATTGGGTTTCCGTTTCGGGCACTTCGCGGATCAGCCGTTCCACGTCGTCCAGATACGCGGCGTACAAATCCATGACGATTTTGAAAAGTTCTTCGGCATCCCGGACGATGGTTTGGGCAGTGGCGGAGCTCATGACAGTTTGGTTTGAAGGGTTTTTATTTCCTGGTCGAGGGCGGCGATTTTCTTTTCGTCTTCTTCCACGCGGTGCAGAAGATCCGAAGCGGGGGCAGGGGCCGGCGATTCAGCGGCAGCGCTGAACGGAGGAATCACGTATTCGTGTTTAAAGGCTTTGATGGCGCCGTGTTTCACGTAATGCCAGGCTTTCTTGAGTTCGGGGGACGCAAAATGCCCTTCTGCAAAGTCTGCGATAACGGGAATGCGGTACGCGTTGCCGGTGGCGGCCTGAATGAACCCCAGAGCCATGAGGGCTAAAATCAGAATTTCCGCGTATTGAGTAATAGCCCACGGCCACAGGATGATGGAGAGCACAAACAGCACAAATCCCTGCCGGGCATGCAGCTGCACAAAGGCGCTGTCGCGCCGGGCGACCAGGACGATGAAACTGAAAATCCACAAATACCCCAGCGCCGCCATCTGGCGGTTTTTTTCGATGTCTTCAATGGGAATCGGGTTCGGGTTCATTTTAAAGGACGTAACGCTTTTGATGAAGGATATTCCGCGCCTTTTCTTCCGCCTGGTGCGAGGTATCTTCGATGGTGCTCGCCACCTGCTCGCCGACGAGTGTCGCCAGCCGGAGCTGATCCAGGTCGAAGGGCTTTTCGGTGAGGCGACGGAAAAGTGCCAGCGCCCCGAACGATTTTAAACTCACGATCAGCCAATGGCCGTCATCCCGGGTGAAGCAGTGGGAATGCGTGAGGTCGAGCGTCGCGAGGGCTTTGGCCACGAGCGACGGGCCCTTCACACACGCCGTCCTCCATTCCTGATTGAACGGGTTTTTGAGCATCACCGCGCCTTCCCCTGCCTCCACCAACGCTAAGAGCTGCCCGAGCAAACTGGAACAGAGCGAATTCAGGTCTTCCCTGTGCCGGCGCAGGCTTTCACTGGTTTCGTACAGGGCGATCAGCTTCACGTTGCCCTTGTTCAAGCGCTGATTCACGATTTTGAGCACGCTCAGCAAAAATTCAATCGCCCCGGCGGGGTCGCTTTTAGACCATTTGATGAAGTTTTCATGCGAGAGTGCGAGCACCTGCACAGGCGTCACGACGCGGGCAGAGGCGGGTTTCAGGGTTTTCCCGGAAAGCACTCCTTCCCCCAAAAGTTCCCCGGCGGAAACATGGGCGATGATTTTTTCCTCCCCCTCGGCGGTGCGTAACCCGATCTCGATTTCGCCATCCATCACCAGGTAAAAATGCGGGTCTTCCTGGCCCTGCTGAAAAATGTAATCGCCCGACGCGTAGCGTTTTTCAACGGCGAACGCCAGGAGCCCCGGCGTGCTTAAAAGTCCCTGTGAAAAGGCGGAAGCGTTAGGCATAGGCGGGTTGTCGGATTTGGCTCAATTGAGCCTGAAAGCTTTCGAGGTCGTCGGCTTTGGTGAGCGCTTCTTCCGGCGTGATCAGGCCCTGGCGCACGAGTTCGATGAGGCTTTGATCCAAAAGGACCATCCCTTGTTGGGCGCCAAGCTGGATCATGGAGTAAATCTGATGGGTTTCGCCTTTGCTGATGCAATTGCGTACCGCGTCATTCACAATCATCACTTCACGCGCGGCCACCCGTCCCGCGCCATCGGCCCGGGGAATGAGTACCTGTGAAATAACGCCTTTCAGCGTCCCCGCCAACTGCGCGCGGATCTGCTGCTGCTGATACGGCGGGAAAACATCGATGATGCGGTCCACCGTCTGCGCCGCGTCACTGGTGTGGAGAGTCGAAAAAACCAGATGCCCCGTTTCCGCCAGCGTGATGGCCGCGGCAATCGTTTCAAGATCCCGCATTTCCCCCACCATCACCACATCCGGATCCTCGCGCAAAGCCGAGCGGATGGCATTGGCAAAGGTGTGCGTGTGCACGTTCACCTCGCGCTGGGTGACCAGCGACTGACCCTGGGGATACACAAATTCAATCGGGTCTTCAATCGTGATGATGTGGTTTTTCTGCGTCTGGTTGATGTGATTTACAATGGAAGCCAGGGTGGTGGTTTTGCCCATGCCCGTAGTCCCGGTGACCAGCACCAGCCCATGCGGGAGGTTGGCGAGCCCGGCAACAACGTCGGTTAGCCCCAAATCTTCAAACGTGGGGATCTTTTCGGAAATCACCCGGAACGCCACCGCCGGCCCCTTCCGTTCCTCAAAAATGTTCACGCGGAAACGGCTGACTTCGCCCACGTGATACGAAAAATCCAGTTCATGATTCTCCGCGAACCGCTTTTTCTGGTCGTCGGAGGTGATCCCGTTGATCGCCGTTCGAATATCCTCCTCGGTGAGGGGCGGATGGTCGAGCGTGCCCAGTTCCCCGGTTTTCATGCGGATCACTGGCGGTTCCCCCACATGCAGGTGCAGGTCGGGCGATTCCGAGAGGATGACGTCTCTCATCAGGGCGATTAAGTCCATACGAATAGGTGCTAAAATAGTATCTTACTATTATAGCAGATTCCGCCCTCAAAAACAAGCTTTTAACCCATGTAAACCAAGTCTTTCTCCTGCACGACTTTTTTCAGCCGGATCCCCACCTCTTTTCCCTTGGGCGCCTTGGCGATCGGCTGATGGTCGAATTGCATGGAATCGAGCGCCTGCGTGAACTCCCCCTTCTTGCCCACAAACCGCAGGGTATCGCCGATTTTGACCGGCGCCTTCAGCTTCACAATCCCCACGCCGATCTTGCCGTAAAAATGGGTCACCATCCCGATGGGCTTGGGGCCCTTGACCGCCTTCGCTTTCGCCTTTGCTTTGGCCGGTGATTTTTTGTCCGCCGCGGCGGACTTCTTTTTGACTGGCATAAAATTGATTTTAGTAGATAAACGACTTTATTCTACCCCTCTTGGGGCCGGAGTGGCAAATGATCAAACACCGATTTTCCAGATGCCCTTTTCTAAAAAAGCCTCAATGCTTTGCCGACCGGCCTTATTGATAAGGTTTGAATGGGAAAGTTTATTATTTTTTGCATACTCAGCGAGAGTAATGATTTTTTTGCCTTCCAGATACGCCAGCCGTTTATGATAGCTGTTGGTCAGCGCCCTCCCGACAATTTCTTCCATGATGGAAGTGGCGCCTTTTGCGTCAAATTCCCTGAACGCCTCATAGTATTTTTTACGATCAATGAATTTTATATTGATCGGGACAAATCCTTCCCGTATAAGCAAATAGTTGTTGATGACGCGCCCGATACGACCATTCCCATCTACAAACGGGTGAGTGTGCTCGAAAGTAAGGTGTAATTTCGCTACGCGCCGAATGATATTCTCATGACTTGAGGCATTGTATTCCGACAGCATTGTCGAAAGGCGGTCCACCACCTCTTTCGGATTGGGGGCAATATAACTCCCAACACGAACAAATTCATCGTCATTCCTGAATCTTCCGGCGACATCGTCGCGGATGTTGGAAAGCAGCATTTTGTGAAGCGATAAAATCACATCGAGGGCAAGTTCCTGTTCCTTCGCCCTTTTATCTATGTAGGTCACCACTCGCGCCAGGTTCTTTGCCTCAAAAATTTCCCGTTCGGTGATGTACCGGTCCAGATCGATTTGAAGCAGTATTTTTTCGGTTTCCTCCAGGGTGAGCGTACTGTTTTCTATGGCATTCGAGTTATATACCTGCTCGGAAACTTCGGTTTCGGCGATCAGCTTAATAAGGGCATCCTTGCCCATGGATGCTTTGTAGTATCTCTGTCGAAGAGAATTTATCTTGTTGAATACATTCAGTATTTTTGCCATACACCACTATTTTATTCTTTTTTCACGATTATGTCAACAAAAACGTGAAAAACCTATTAAAATTGTTCTATTTTCACGGTTTTGACTCTTTTCAACCGATTACATTTTGATACCCCCTCGATGCTGGTGCAGCTGCGGGGGTCAATTCAATTCTTTCCCTGCCTGTTTTTGCTTTAAAAAATTCTTCCCTGAAACCACTTTCTTACCGGTTTTTTCTTCAAGCTCCACCCGGGCGTGCTTGGCAATGCCGCCGCCTTTTTTGCCCGCGTCTTTATTTTCATCCATGCCTTTGGCCTCCACGCTTTCGGCAATCTGACGTGTGGAAAGTTCGGCCAGCGCCGTGAAAATCAGTTCCGCCTCGTTCATGTGGTCGCGGAGGTTCTGCGTTTTAAGCCCTTTCAGCGCTTTGTGCTCCTTGACGCTCATGTCGGTCCATTCGGAGTGGATGATGTTGGTGAGAATGGCGAATTCCTCACCCTTCCTGATGCCATGCGTGTCCCAATAATCCGTGAGCTTATTCCGGGTTTCCTGCCCCATCATTCGCTGTTGTATCCATTTTTCGTCCCGGCCATGCTTCCGCCAATTGTCGCGCGCCCGGTTGAGCGACCGTTCCGGATCAGCGACTTCCTGCATGCGTTCATAACCGACCTTAGCGAGCCAGAGCTTGATGGGTTCTGCCTTGGGGCTGGGAACGGATTGAATAAGGCGTAAAAGCGTTTCTGAATTTGCCACATCGGTTTCCCGTAGTTTCCCGTCCTGAGCCACCATTTTCAACTGGTCACATTTTGTGACCACTTCACTTCCCTCATTTTTTAACCGATTTTTCAGAGTTGTCCAATAGGTTTTCGCTCTGTTGTAATCATTTTGCTCGGTGAGCGCCGCAACGACATCGATCACAGAGAAAAACCAGGTTTCCGTTTTTTCATCGTAATATCTGCGGATCTTAAAATTCTCAAAAGTGGTTAACGAGTTGATGGTCATATCTTTAAAAGCTAATAATAAAGCCCCCTCAGAATAATAAACATAAGTTCACTCGTCAAGGCGACAGTCTTAATTCCTGTTGCGCCATTTGAAATCATTCGCCTAATATAAGCTCATGCAAAGCACTGAGGCCGACCAACTTTCCGATCAATTGTCCGTAGGTCTTCCAAGACCTATCAGTCCGGAGGCAAGGCTTACTCATACGTCCTATATCCAATTTCAGACAGCCGGTGAAAGCCCTGCTCAAACAATCAGTATTTTTGGACAAGGCATGAAGGCTCGTGACGCGGTTGCCCGTGTGCTTGCGAATAACACCGTCTTACTAAAAGGTGGTCAGCCCAGGATTTTGAGACTGATGGGTTGGCGTGAAGAAATTCAGGGCCCCGAGGGACGTCTTTTATCAGACCATGTGTTTGCAGTGGTTCGGGGGGTTCGACGGCTATCGCGAGGCACATTTGCCCAAGATTTGCCCCCTGCGCTTCGCGTTCGCCCCTCCATGTTCGGCGGAACTGATGAACCCGAGGTTACGCCGCCAGCGCCTCGGGCTCCGGGTCCCAAAAAAGTATCCGCCAGAATACAAAGACAGCGGGTCGCTACGCTTCTCGATCGCGTTAGGGCAAGGCAGGGCCAGCAAAGCTAGAGCCTCAAGCTCGGGAACCGAGGCTCCTTCAAAGACAGCCAAACCATCCGGGATCATCTAAAGCGCTTCGACATTGGCCGCTTCCTGCTGATCCTGTTTTACGTGGCCTTTGATATCCCCTCCATGATGTCCCGGAGGATTTTTGTGAAGAAGCTGGCGTAGCTGCGGGGGGGGTGGCGGAGGAGATGAGTTTCTCTGCTTAACCTACAAAACTTCGTATAACGTTCCTGCGTATGCGATGTTTGCCAGTGGTATAATTGCACGAAGTGCTTACCACTGGCAAATATGGGTGGCGGCTTGCGGAGGGACGGAGCAAGCCGTAACCGCATACGCAGTGTTATACGCATTGTTTTCCGAATAACAACCAAATTCTGTAGGTTAAGCGAACTTACCCCTTTATTTCTCCGCCCACTCAATTAAAATGGGGTTATGGGAAAAAAAGAGGCTCACCACCGTATCCTCAAGCTCAAGGCGTGGCTGAAGCAGTGGAATTACGATTATTTTGTGCTGGATAAAAATGGGGTGAGCGAGGGGGCGCGGGATAAGATCAAGCGGGAGTTGGAGACGCTGGAAAAGGAGTTCCCGGAGTTTGTGACGCCGGATTCGCCGACGCAGAGGGTGGGGAGCGCGCTTTCGGGCAAATTCGCCAAGATCAAACACCTGACGGCCAAGCAGTCGCTTTCCGATTGCTTTTCGGAGGCGGAACTTTTGGAATGGGAAGATCGGACGCGGAAGATCGTACCCGGGGAAAAGCTGGATTACGTGAGCGAGCTTAAAATCGACGGGCTGAATGTGTCGCTGATTTACCGCGAAGGGCGGCTTTTCCGGGCCCTCACGCGCGGGGACGGGGTGCACGGCGAAGACGTGACACATGTGGTGCGGACGATTGAAACGGTGCCGCTGGAACTGAACGAGGTCGGGGGGGCGAGCGTGGCCGAGTATCCCGTGATGGAGGTGACGGGCGAAGTGTTTATGAGCAAAAAAAACAGCCAGGAGTTCGCCAACCCCCGCAACGCGGCGGCGGGGACGGTGCGACAGTTGGATCCGGGGGTGGCGGCGGGGCGGAAGCTCGAGATGTTTTTTTACGGCCTTTCGTTTCCGGAAAACAAGGCGGTGGGGCAGCCCACGAGCCAAAAAGAACTACTAGAGCTCCTGCAGGCGCTCGGGTGCCGTGTGAACAAAAATTTTGTTCATCATACGGGTTTGGAGAGCGTGATTGCCGAGTACAGGCGCTGGGGAAAAAAGCATTCCTCACTCCCCTACCAGATCGACGGACTGGTGGTGAAGGTGAATGGGTTTCGGCATCAGCGTTTGCTCGGCAGTACCGCCAAATCGCCGCGATGGGCGATCGCGTTCAAGTTCCCGGCGGAGCAATCCACCAGCCGCGTGCTCGCCATCGAGGTGCAGGTGGGGCGGACGGGGGTTTTAACTCCAGTGGCCATCCTCGAACCCACGCAGGTGGCGGGCAGTACAGTGGGGCGGGCCACCCTACACAACGCGGATGAAATCGAGCGGAAGGATGTGCGCGTGGGCGACACGGTGGTGATCCAGAAGGCCGGCGACGTTATTCCCGAGGTGGTGCAGGTTTTGACGGATCTGCGGACGGGTCACGAGAAAAAATTCCAGATGCCCACGGTGTGCCCCGTGTGCGGGGGGGCGGTCACACGCGTCGAGGGCGAAGCGGCGCATCGGTGCATGAATCCCAAGTGCTTTGCGGCCCATCAGCAGCAGCTGGAGCATTTTGTGTCGCGCCACGCGTTCGACATCGACGGCCTTGGCGAAAAGGTGATCGCGGGGCTTTTGGATGCTCAGCTGATTGAAGACGCGGCGGACTTTTTTACGCTCACGGAAGCCGATTTACTCCAGTTGCCGCTTTTTAAAGACAAAAAAACGCAGAACCTGCTCGCGGGGATTGAAAAAGCCAAACTCGTTTCGGCGCCCCGCTTCCTTTTTGCCCTGGGAATCCGGCACGTGGGTGAAGAAACAGCGGAAGTGCTGGCGAATCAGTTGGAACTGCCCACGCACACGGTGAAGGTAAAAATGGAGGCCCAGCGCGATGAGCTGACGCTTTTTGCCGAACCTGCGGCCGATGCGGGCGAAAACGTGGCGGTGAGCGAGCTTTCGGATTTACTGAAAGGTCTCCGGACGCTCAAACTCGAGGATTTACAGCAAATCGAAGGAATCGGCGATATTCTGGGCGCGTCGATTTACGAATGGGTGCACCAGCCGGAAACCGAACACTTGCTGGGTAAATTAGAGAAAGCGGGGGTTAAGCTCACGGGAACGGCGGGTAGCGGCGCCAAAAAGTCGGATAAACTGGCTGGCCTCACGTTTGTGATCACGGGCACGCTCCCCACGCTCAGCCGCGACGCGGCCAAAGCGCTGATCAAAGCCCATGGCGGGCATCCAACCTCGGCCGTCAGCAAAAAAACCGACTACGTGCTGGCCGGAACCGAACCCGGGAGTAAATTCGACACGGCCGAGAAGCTGGGAGTGAAAATAATTGATGAGGCGACTTTTTTGAAGATGATTCAATAAAAAATTCTTGCCCGCAAAAAAAGCATGGCTATAATGGGAGCCGTGAATGAAAAACGTATTTCTTTAGGGCTTCTGGTGAGCGTGGTGGCACTGGCCATTCTGGGGGGTTTTTTGGGAGGAATCGTTGAATCACGCCTAAATCAAGTACCCGGAGCCCCTGCAGGAGCTTCTTCCCCGGACTCGTCGTCCGCGCCAGCACCGTCGTCCGACAAAACCGTTTATGCCAGCGAAGAGTCGCAAGTGATCAATACCGTCAAACAAATCAGCCCCAGCGTGGTCAGCGTGGTGATCAGCAAAGATCTGCCGCAAGTCCGGCAGGGGGTTTTTAATCCCAATGACTTTTTCGGGCAGGATCCCTTCTTTAATTTCGGCGCGCCGTTTTCCCCTCCCCAGCCCGAGCGCGATGGCCAGGGAAAAGTAAAAACCGAACGCCAAAAGGTGGGCGGCGGCTCCGGGTTTATTGTGACCGCGGACGGGCTGGTGGTCACCAACCGCCACGTGGTGGAAGACACCGAAGCCAGTTACACCGTGATCGCCGCGGATCAAAAAGAATATGACGCCGAGGTCCTGAGCCGCGACACGCTGAACGACATCGCGGTACTGCGGATCAAAGACAAAAACGGCAAAGCCGTCCAGGGGCTTAAAGCCGCCCCCTTCGGCAATTCGGATAAAATCCAGGTGGGCCAGCGGGTGATCGCCATCGGCAACGCCCTCGCCGAATACGAAAACACCGTCACCTCGGGGGTCATCAGCGCCAAAGGGCGGTCGCTCACCGCCGGCTCGGTGAATTCCACGGAAAACCTCCTGAACCTCATCCAAACCGACGCGGCCATCAACCCCGGCAACTCCGGCGGGCCTTTGGTCAACCTCCAGGGCGAAGTGATCGGTATCAACACCGCCATCGCGGCCAACGCCCAGGGCATCGGCTTTGCTATTCCCATTAACGACGTAAAAAACGCCATTGAAAGCGTGAAAGCCCACGGCAAAATCATCCGGTCGTACCTCGGGGTGCGCTTCATGATGCTGGATGACGCCAAAGCCAAAGAACTGCAACTGGACGTGGACGGCGGGGCATTGCTCGTCGGCGACGACGCCAAAGGGG